>Ga0068704_100079_pt1 | contig 59704 bp, 53 predicted proteins | sample CeladaPassaD2F12_FD_62225 | JGI IMG/M metagenome (GOLD analysis project Ga0068704, IMG submission 62225) | Cellulose-adapted microbial communities from the Joint BioEnergy Institute, USA - Passage D2F12 | ecosystem: Engineered > Bioreactor > Continuous culture > Unclassified | place: USA, Joint...
CGGGGCGCGGGGGAGGGCCGTCCTGCGCCTCGACCCGCCCCCCTCGCGGGTGAGGAGGACCAACCTCCTGGAGGAGCCGGGGGAGGAGGTTGCGCTGGAGGGCGGCCGGGTGAGCCTCGAGGTGCAACCCTTCGAGGTGGTGAGCCTGCTCCTCGAGGCGTAGGAGAGCTTTCACGCCGGGCGGCGGGCGCGTGTAGTACAAATGCCGACCTGTACGGCAACCGTCTCGAGCAGAGGAGGGATTCTGCCGTGGAGAAGCGCGCCTTCGGCAGGACGGGGATGGAGATCACGCCGGTGGGCTTCGGGAGCTGGGCCATCGGCGGGGGCGGATGGGCCGCCGCCTGGGGGCCGCAGGACGACGAGGAGGCCGTCGGGGCCATACGGCGGGCGCTCGAGCTGGGGATGAACTGGATCGACACCGCCGCCGTCTACGGGCTCGGGCACTCCGAGGAGCTCGTCGCGCGGGCGCTCAGGGGCGTGCCGGAGGCCGACCGCCCCTACGTCTTCACCAAGTGCTCGCTCGTGTGGGACGAGGGCGGCCGGGTGCACAACGTCCTCAAGAAGGACTCGGTCAAGCGCGAGTGCGAGGCCTCGCTGCGGAGGCTGCAGGTCGACGCGATAGACCTCTACCAGATCCACTGGCCCAACCCCGACGAGGACATCGAGGAGGGCTGGGAGGCGCTGGTGGAGCTCAGGGACGAGGGCAAGGTGCGGCACATCGGGGTCTCCAATTTCGACGTCGGGCAGATGGAGCGCGTGGGGAGGATAGCACCGGTGGAGACGCTCCAGCCCCCGTACAACCTCATCGACCGCGGGGTGGAGGAGGAGGTTTTGCCCTACTGCCGGCGGAACGGCATCGGGGTCATCGTCTACTCCCCGATGAAGAGCGGGCTTTTGACCGGGAAGATGACCCCCGAGCGCGTCCGGAGCCTCCCGGATGACGACTGGCGGCGCGACCACCCGGACTTCAACGAGCCGCGCCTCTCGAAGAACCTGCGGCTGGTGGAGAAGCTGCGGGAGGTCGGCGAGCGGCACGGCCGCTCGCCGGGCGAGGTGGCCATAGCCTGGACGCTGCGCCACCCGGCGGTGACGGCCGCGATCGTCGGCGGGCGGCGCCCGGAGCAGGTGGACGGCATCATCGGGGCGGCGGGGTTCCGCCTCCCGGAGGAGGAGATCCGGGAGATAGAGGCCGCCGTCCCGGCCTGAGCCCGGAGGGGCGCGGGCCCTTATTAACCGTTGCCGGGGGCCGCGGCAAGCCTGAAGAGGGCGAGCAGGGCGAGGGAGCCGAGCGTGGCCCAGAGGATGGAGGGCACGCCGAAGCCCGCCGCCCCCTCGCCTCCCAGCAGCCCGGCGGCGAGCCGGGCCAGGAGGGCGCCCGCGGCCCCGGCGAGGAGCGAGGTCGCTATCCCGCCGGGGTTGCGGCCCGGCAGGACGAGCTCGCCCGCGACGGCGGCCAGAAGCCCCACGCCGATCCAGCCGAGAAGGTCCATCTTCCCCGCTCCCTCCTTTCTGCGCGCCCGGCCCGCATCTTAACCCGCCCGCCGCGTTTACGGGGGCGGGGCCCGCGGGTATCCTCCCGCGTGTAGGCGAGCGCGGGGAGGAGGAGAGGGTGAGCGGGCCGGCCCTGTTGCAGCTTAAGGTCTCCGTGGACGAGTCCTGGGTGGACTACCTGATCATCGGGATCTACTTTCTCTTCGTGCTCGGCATCGGGGCTCTTTTGAGGGACAAGATGAGGACCTCCGAGGACTACTTCCTCTCCGGCCGTTCGCTGCCGAGCTGGGTGACGGGGCTGGCCTTCCTCGGGGCGAACCTGGGGGCGCTGGAGATCCTGGGGATGGGGGCGGGCGCCGCCCAGTACGGTCTGATGCAGGCGCACTTCTACTGGATCGGGGCGATCCCCGCGATGGTCTTCGTGGCGCTGTTCATGATCCCGTTCTACTACGGTAGCCGGGTGCACTCGTTGCCCGGCTACCTCAAGCTCCGCTACAACGAGGCCACGCGCGGCTTCAACGCCGTTTTGTTCGCCGTCTTCATGATCCTGCTCTCCGGCATAAACATGTACGCGATGGCGATCGTCTTCAAGCTGCTTCTTGGGTGGTCGCTCACGGCGAGCATCCTGCTCTCGGCGGCGATCACGATGGCGTACATCCTCCTGGGCGGGCTCTCCTCCTCCATCTACAACGAGGTGCTTCAGTTCTTCCTGATCACGCTCGGCCTGGTGCCGCTGGTGATCTTCGCCCTGATAGACGTGGGCGGCTGGGCGGGGCTGCAGGAGGCGGTGGACCGGGAGGGCTACTTCCACCTGTGGGCTCACACCGGCACCACGGACAACCCGATGGCGGTGAGGTGGTTCGGGATCGTGCTGGGCCTGGGGTTCGTGCTCTCCTTCGGCTACTGGTGCACGGACTTTCTGGTGGTGCAGCGGGCGCTCGCCGCCGAGGACGCCGCCGCCGCGCAGCGCACCCCCCTGATCGCGGCCTTCCCCAAGCTCCTCTATGGCATCCTGGCGATCTTCCCGGGCCTCGTCGCGCTGACGATCGTCCCGAACCTGGGGCAGGGCGGGGGCGGCCTGGCGAACTCGTACAACATGGCGATCCCGTACGCGATGGCCCACTACTTCCCGAGCGGCATGCTGGGGCTGGGGCTCACGGCCCTGCTCGCGGCCTTCATGAGCGGGATGGCGGGCAACGTCACCGCCTTCAACACGGTCTGGACCTACGACATCTACCGCTCCTACATCCGGCGCGACGCCCCCGACCGCCACTACCTGAACATGGGGCGCATCGCCACCGTCGCCGGGGTCGTCCTGAGCGTGGGCACTGCCTACATCGTGCTGGGCTTCGCGAGCATCATGGACTACGTGCAGCTTTTGCACGGCCTGTTCCTGGCCCCGCTGTTCGGCACGTTCCTCCTGGGCATGTTCTGGAAGCGCACGACCCCGTGGGGCGGGTTCGCGGGGCTCGTCTCGGGGACGGCGGCGGGGCTGGTGCTCTACGGGCTGGAGCTGCTGGGGGCCATCCAGTACGGCGCCCCGATGGCGGGCAACTTCTGGCGCGCCTGGTGGGCCTGGCTCGTCTGCTTCGTCGTCACGATAGCCGTCTCGCTGGTGACGAGGCCCAAGGAGGAGCGCGAGCTGCGGGGCCTGGTCTACGGCCTGACGGAGAAGAAGGAGGGCGTGGAGCAGGCCTGGTATAAGAAGCCGGGGGTCCTGGCCGCCGCGGTGCTGCTCATCACGCTCGTGTTGAACGTCATCTTCTTCTAGGGGAGGTGGGTCGAGGTGTCCGGGGAGAGGGAGTTCGGGGCGGAGGAGCGGGTTCCGGAGCACTCCGGGACGAGCCACGCCCTCGCGATAGGTTTCTACGTCGCGGCGATAGTCCTGGTGTTCGGGGCGATCCTGGTGCTCTACGGGCTGCTGGGGCCGGCGGGCCAGCTGCAGAAGGGCCTGGGGATCAACGCCAACCTGTGGTGGGGGCTGTTCATGGTCGCCTTCGGGGTGGTGGTCCTCGTGCTGAGCTGGTTCTCGCCGCGGCGCCGGGCTGCCGCCGGGGAGGCCCGCCGGCAAAACGGCGGGTAGCGCGGGGAGGAGACGTTGCGTTTTCCCGAGGGCTTTCTGTGGGGGGCGGCCACCGCCGCCTACCAGGTGGAGGGGGCCGTGGGCGAGGGCGGGCGCGGCCCCTCCATCTGGGACACCTTCAGCCACACCCCGGGGAGGGTGTATCGCGGCGACACGGGGGACGTCGCCTGCGACCACTACCACCGCCTCGAGGAGGACCTCGACCTGATGGCGTGGCTCGGCCTCGGGGCCTACCGCTTCTCGGTCGCCTGGCCGCGCATCCAGCCGGAGGGCAGGGGGCCGGCCAACCGGAGCGGGCTGGACTTCTACCGCCGCCTGGTGGAGGGGCTTGGGGAGCGGGGGATAGAGCCCGTGCTCACGCTCTACCACTGGGACCTGCCGCAGGCCCTCGAGGACCAGGGCGGGTGGACGAGCCGCCAGACGAGCGAGCGCTTCGCCGAGTACGCGGCCCTGGTCTACGAGGCCCTGGGCGGCTCGGTGCGGTTCTGGATCACGCTGAACGAGCCCTGGGTCTCCGCCTGGATGGGCTACGGGCTCGGCGTGCACGCCCCGGGCCGCAGGAGCACGGCGGACGCCCTCGCCGCCACCCACCACCTGCTCCTCGGGCACGGCCTGGCGCTGGAGGCGCTGCGCGCGCTCGGCGGGGGTGGCCGGCTCGGCATAACGCTCAACCTCTCGCCCGTGCGGGCGGCGTCGGCCGAGCCCGCCGACGCCGAGGCGGCCCGGAGGGTGGACGGCAACGCCAACCGCCTCTACCTCGACCCGCTCTTCCGCGGCTCCTACCCGCAAGACATGCTGGAGCACTACCGGGGCGCGAGCGACTTCTCCTTCGTCCGGGACGGGGACCTGCAGAGGATCTCCGCCCCCGTGGACTTCCTCGGCGTCAACTACTACATGCGCCACACCGTCCGCGCCGCCCCCGGGGGAGGGGTGCGGGGGCCTTCCACCGGGATGCGCTTCGGAGAGCTGGGGGCCGAGACCGTGCTGCCCGAGGGCGTGGGGACGACGGCGATGGGCTGGCCCGTCGAGCCCGACGGGCTCGCGGAGATCCTGGTGCGCGTAAAGGAGGAGTACCGGGACCTCCCCGTCTTCGTGACCGAGAACGGCTGCGCCGTCCACGACTACATAGACCCGGAGGGGGAGGTGAACGACGTGGAGCGCGTCGCCTACCTGGACGCCCACCTCCGGGCGGCGCACGCGGCCCTCGAGCGCGGGGTGGACCTGCGGGGCTACATGGTCTGGTCGCTGCTGGACAACTTCGAGTGGGCCGAGGGCTACTCCAAGCGCTTCGGGCTGGTCTACGTCGAGTACGGGAGCCAGCGCCGGGTCCCCAAGCGGAGCGCCCGCTGGTACGCCGCGGTCATCCGGCGCGGCGGTCCCGAGGGGTGAAGGGGGACACACCGGCCCCGGGAGGGGAGTTTAGACCTCCCGGGAGAGCGGGTATCGCAGGAGGTAGTGAAGGAAGACGGGCGTCTCATGCGAGAAAGGAGCGTGCGGAGAGAATGGCGAACGAGCTTCGGGGCAAGAGGATAGCCTTCCTGGTCGCGCCGGAGGGCGCAGAGCAGGTCGAGCTCACCGAGCCCTGGAAGGCGGTCGAAGAGGCGGGGGGGACCCCCGAGCTCCTCTCCACGCAGGAGGGGGAGGTACAGGCCTTCAACCACCTGGACCGGGCGGACAAGTTCCCGGTGGACCGGGTCGTCTCCGAGGCCAGCCCCTCCGACTACGACGGGCTGGTGCTCCCGGGCGGGGTCGCCAACCCGGACTACCTGCGCACCCGGGAGGAGGCCGTGCGCTTCGTGCGCGGGTTCTTCGAGCAGGGCAAGCCGGTCGCGGTGATCTGCCACGGCCCCTGGACGCTGGTGGAGGCGGACGTGCTGCGGGGGCGTAGGATCACCTCCTGGCCCTCGCTGAAGACCGACATCCGCAACGCCGGCGGCGAGTGGGTGGACGAGGAGGTCGTGGTGGACCAGGGGCTCGTCTCGAGCCGCAAGCCCGACGACCTGCCCGCCTTCTGCGCCAAGCTGGTCGAGGAGTTCGCCGAGGGCCGCCACGAGGCCCAGGCCAGAAGCGCCTGAGGGCGCGAGAACCCGCGGAAGAGAGGGGCCCAGAAGGAGGGCCCCTCTCTTTTGCATGCCCGGCGGGGGCGCTATGATCCCCGGGTGCGCTCCGCCCGCGCAAGGGTGCTCCTCCTCCTGCTCGTCCTGCTAGGGGCGGGCGGGTGCGCCGCGCCCCCCGGCGGGAGCCTCCCGGAGAGGGAGGCCGTCGTGTCGCGGGTGATCGACGGGGACACCGTCGAGGTCTCGCCCCCGGTGCGGGGGGAGGAGGACGTGCGGCTCATCGGGGTGGACGCCCCGGAGCTGGGCGGCCCCGGGGGCCCGCAGCCCTACGCCCGCCGGGCCGCGGCCTTCGCCGAGCGGCGGCTGGAGGGCCGGCGGGTGCGGCTGCAGTTCGGGCCCGAGCTGGAGGACCGCTACGGCCGCGTGCTGGCCTACGTCTACGCGGGGGGAGAGATGTTCAACCGCCGGCTCCTCGAGAGGGGATACGCGCAGCTCGCCCTCTTCTCGCCCAACACGCGTTACGCCGCCAGCCTGCGGCGGGCGCAGGAAGAGGCCCGGGAGGCCCGGCGCGGGCTGTGGGGGCTCCCGCCGGGGAGGCTCTGCCGCCTCGCCGACCGGGGCAACGGCATAGGCGGCGGCTGCTAGAGCCGGTCCACCTTCGCCGCGAAGACGAAGTCGCTCTCGGTGAGGCCGTCTATCTTGTGGGTGAAGACCGTGATCTCGGCGCGCCCCCAGCCGAAGCAGATGTCCGGGTGGTGGTTCTGCTCCTCGGCCAGCTCCCCGACCCTGTTCACGAAGTCCAGGGCCTCCCGGAAGTTCCTGAACCGGAAGCTCCGGCGCAGGTGGTGCTCGTCCACGACCTCCCAGCCCGGAAGCTGGCGCGCCAGCCTCTCCAGCTCCTCACCCTTCAGGGGCGGGACGCCCCCCTTGCACGGGATGCACTCCTTCTCCGCGAGCTCGCTCATCGCTTGCACCTCCTCCTTCTGCCTCTCTCCCCAAAGTTTATCCCGCCGCGGGGGCGGTCACCGGAAGCGCCTGTCGTAGAGCCGCATCGCCGCGGCGATGGCCTCCCGGGCCTCCTCCGGGCCCAGAAAGCCCCCCACCCTGACCTCCTTGTTCTCCAGCTTCTTGTAGTCCTGGAAAAAGCGCCTCAGCTCGGCGAGCCGGTGCTCCGGCAGCTCGCCGTGGTGGCGGTAGGAGCGGTACTCCGGGTCGTCGAGGTGGGCGCAGATGATCTTCTCGTCCCGCTCGCCCTCGTCGGTCATCAGCATCATGCCGATGGGGCGGGCCCGGAGCACGCTGAGCGGTTGGACCGGCTCCCGCATCAGGACCAGCGCGTCCAGCGGGTCGCCGTCCTCCCCGAGGGTGCGGGGGATCAGGCCGTAGTTCGCCGGGTAGACGACCGGGGAGTGGAGCACCCGGTCGACCTTGAGCAGCCCCGTCCCCTTGTCCAGCTCGTACTTGACCCTGGAGCCCTGGGGGATCTCGACGAGCGCGTGGATCTCCCCGGGGGGCTCCTCCCCCGCCGGGATGTCGTGCCAGGGGTGTGCCATGCGCAAGAACTCTCCCTCGCCGCCCTCTGCCCCCGCAGTTTACAACCCGGCGGGGTGGCGGGGGGCGGCTCCGGGGCACTAAGATGTTGGCCCTGGCGTGCCGGGCGTGTTCGGGAGGTTCTTGATGCTGCGGAAGGTGCTTGTGGCCAACCGGGGGGAGATCGCCATCCGGGCCTTCAGGGCGGCCTACGAGCTGGGCATCCGGACGGTCGCGGTCTACACCCCCGACGACCGGGCCTCGATGCACCGCCAGAAGGCCGACGAGGCCTACGAGATAGGCGAGCCGGGGCACCCGGTGCGGGCCTACCTGGACATCGGGGCGCTGGTCGGCACCGCCGCGCGGGTGGGGGCGGACGCCATCTACCCCGGCTACGGCTTTCTCTCGGAGAGCGCAAAGTTCGCCGCCGCCTGCGAGGAGGCCGGGATAACCTTCGTGGGGCCGCCGCCGGAGGTGCTCTCGCTCACCGGGGACAAGGTGCGCGCCCGGGAGGCCGCCCGCGAGGCCGGGGTGCCGGTGCTGCGGGCCTCGGGGCCCGTGGCGACCGCCGAGGAGGCGCTCGCCGCCGCCGAGGAGGTGGGCTATCCGGTCTTCGTGAAGGCCGCCGGGGGCGGGGGCGGGAGGGGGCTCAGGATGGTCCGCCGGGCGCGGGATCTCCCGGGGGCGGTGCAGACCGCCATGCGGGAGGCCCAGGCGGCCTTCGGGAACCCCACCGTGTTTCTGGAGCAGGCGCTGGAGCGCCCGCGGCACATAGAGGTGCAGATCCTCGGGGACGCTGGCGGGGAGGTCATCCACCTCTTCGAGCGCGACTGCTCGGTGCAGCGGCGCCACCAGAAGGTGCTGGAGATGGCCCCCGCCCCCAACCTGGACCCGCAGCTGCGCGAGAGGCTGTGCGAGGACGCGGTGCGCTTCGGGCGGGCGGTGGGCTACCGCAATGCGGGGACGGTGGAGTTTCTGGTGGGCGAGGACGGCTCCCACGTCTTCATCGAGATGAACCCCAGGATCCAGGTCGAGCACACCGTCACCGAGGAGACCACCGACGTGGACATCGTCCACGCCCAGCTGAGGATCGCCGGGGGCGAGACGCTCGCCGACCTGGGGCTGCGCCAGGAGGAGATCCGCCAGCGGGGGGTCGCCCTGCAGTGCCGGGTGACCACCGAGGACCCCGCCCAGGGCTTCCGGCCGGACACGGGCAGGATCTCGGTCTACCGCTCGCCGGGCGGGGCGGGCATCCGGCTCGACGGCGGCAACTCCTTCGCCGGGGCGGAGGTCACCCCGTACTTCGACTCCCTCCTGGTGAAGCTCACCACCCGCGGCCCGGACCTCGCCGCCGCGGCCCGTAGGGCCAGGAGGGCGCTGGCGGAGTTCAGGGTGCGGGGGGTGGCCACCAACATCGCCTTTCTGCGGGCCGTCCTCGACGACCCGGACTTTCTGGCCGGCAGGATAGACACCTCGTTCATAGACCGGCGGCCGCACCTCACGGCCGTGGGCACCGGCAGGGACCGGGCGAGCCGCCTGCTCTCGCTGCTGGCCGACGTCACGGTGAACCGGCCCCACGGGCCGCCGCCCGACCTCCCGGACCCCCGGGGGAAGCTCCCCCCGCTGCCTTCCGCGGACCCCCCCGCCGGCAGCAGGCAGCGCCTGCGGGAGCTCGGGCCCGAGGGCTTCGCCCGCTGGATGCGGGAGGAGCGGCGGGTGCTCGTCACCGACACCACCCTGCGGGACGCCCACCAGTCGCTTCTGGCCACCCGGATGCGCACCTTCGACATGCTCGCCGCCGCGCCCCACATCGCCCGGAGGCTGCCCGCGCTCCTCTCCGCCGAGGTGTGGGGCGGGGCCACCTTCGACGTGGCGCTGCGCTTTCTGCACGAGGATCCCTGGGAGCGGCTGGCCCGCCTGCGGGAGGCGATGCCCAACGTCTGCCTGCAGATGCTGCTGCGCGGTCAGAACGTCGTGGGCTACACCCGCTACCCGCCGGAGGTGGTCCGGGCCTTCGTGGAGGAGGCCCGCAGCACCGGCATAGACATCTTCCGCATCTTCGACGCCAACAACGACGTCGAGCAGATGCGCGGGGCCATAGAGGCCGCGGCGGAGGCCGGGGCGCTCGCCGAGGGCTGCCTGTGCTACACCGCAGACCTCTCCGACCCGGACGAGCCCCTCTACACCCTGGACTACTACCTGAGGCTGGCCGAGGGGCTGGTGGAGGCCGGCTGCCACGTGCTGTGCATAAAGGACATGGCCGGCCTTTTGCGGGCCCCGGCCGCCCGCGCGCTCGTCGGGGCGCTGCGGGAGCGCTTCGACCTGCCGGTGCACCTGCACACCCACGACACCTCCGGGGGGCAGCTCGCCACCTACCTCGCCGCCATCGAGGCCGGGGTGGACGCCGTGGACGGGGCGGCGGCCCCGCTCTCCGGGATGACCAGCCAGCCCAGCCTCTCCGCCATCGTGGCCGCCACCGAGCACACCGCGCGCGCCACCGGGCTCTCCCTCGACGCCCTGGGGGACATGGAGCCCTACTGGGAGGCGGTGCGCAGCCTGTACGCCCCCTTCGAGGCGGGGCTGCGCTCGCCCACCGGCACCGTCTACAGGCACGAGATCCCCGGCGGCCAGCTCTCCAACCTGCGCCAGCAGGCGATCTCGCTGGGCCTCGGCGACCGCTTCGAGGAGGTCGAGGAGTACTACGCCCGCTGCGACCGGCTGCTCGGGCGCCTGGTGAAGGTAACCCCCACCAGCAAGGTGGTGGGGGATCTCGCGCTCTACCTGCTCTCGGCGGGCGTGGACCCGGAGGAGTTCGCGCGGGACCCGGGCTCCTACGACCTGCCGGAGAGCGTGATCGGCTTTCTGCGCGGGGACCTCGGCGACCCCCCGGGCGGCTGGCCCGAGCCCCTCCGGACGCGGGCCCTCTCCGGGCGCTCCCTACCTAAGGAGGACGGGGCGCTCTCTGGGGAGGATCTCAAGGCCCTCTCTGCGGAGGAGGGCCGCCGGGAGGCGCTCAACCGGCTCATGCTGCCCGGCCCGGCCCGCGAGCAGAAACAGGCCGAGGAGCGCTACGGGGACGTCTCCGTCATCCCCAGCCGGGCCTTTCTCTACGGGCTCGAGACCGGGGAGGAGCTCGCCGTGGACCTCGAGCCCGGCGTCAGGCTCTACATCCAGCTAGAAGCCGTAACCGAGCCCGACGAGCAGGGCATACGCACCCTCATGATGACCCTCAACGGCCAGCCGCGCCCGGTGGACGCACGCGACCGCTCGCTGGCGCCGGAGGCCCCGGCCCGCGAGAAGGCCGACCCCTCGGAGCCCGGGCACGTCGCCGCCCCGATGAGCGGGGTGGTGAGCCTGGCGGTGCGGGAGGGCCAGGCGGTCGAGGAGGGCGAGGAGATCGGGAGCATAGAGGCGATGAAGATGGAGTCCGCCATCCGCTCCCCGCTCTCCGGCACGGTGCGGCGCATCGCCGTGCTCCCCGGGACCAACGTGGAGCCGGGGGACCTCCTCGTGGTGATCTCCGGTGGGGGGTGAGGCCGGCAGGCGGGCCCTGCGGCTGCTCGCGGTCGCCCTGCTCCTCGCGGGCGCGGCCTCGGGCCTCTACCCCGGCGGGGGGTGGTGGAGCGACCTCACGGGGGTGCTGCTCGGGGCGGGGCTCGCCGCCTTGGGGCTCGCCGAGCTGCGCTACGGCGGAGAGCGCGCCGTGGGCCTGGCGCTGCTCGCGGCGGGCCTGCTCGCGGCGGCGGGGCACCTGCTCCTGATACTACTGCTCTCCTGAAGACCCCTCCGCCTCTCTCCCCGGGAAGCCTCCGCTTGCCCGGCGCGGAGCGGGCTGCGCGGTGCCGGAGGTGGGACTCGAACCCACACTCCCCGAAGGGAACCGGATTTTGAGTCCGGCGCGTCTACCGGTTCCGCCACTCCGGCCGGCGGGAGAGGGATTATAGCACGGCGGACTTCCGGGCCTTTGGGCGGCGTAAGGGCCCAGCCTTCGGCCGGGGGTATCCTACCGCCGGCGCGCCTCTCTGCCCCGCGAGGATAGCCGTGTTGACAAACATATCCGGGGACGCCAATAATTCCGGCATCCTGCGGGCCTGCCCGGGCGGGGTCGCATGGCTGTCTGACTTGTATGCTTGTCGGGTGGTGGGAAGGGAAAGGAGAGGTTTATGAGGGGGCTTCGCTGGGCGCTAACCGTGGTTCTGTCGGCCGGTGTGCTGGCGCTGCTGGTAGCCGGTTGCGGGGGGGCCGGGGGCGGAGGGGAGAGCGGGGGCGGAGGCGGGGGGAGCGTCAAGATCGTCAGCGACCTGCCGCTGCAGGGGGCGAACCGGGCGCAGACCATCAGCATGGTGAACGCCATAAGGCTCGCCATAGACCAGCGCGGGGGCAAGGTCGCGGGGTTGAAGATAGAGTACGAGTCGCTGGACGACGCCACGGCCCAGAGCGGGCAGTGGGACGAGGGCAAGTGCGCCGAGAACGCCCAGCAGGCGGCCCAGGACGAGGAGATCGTCGGCTGGATCGGGCCGTTCAACTCCGGGTGCGCCGCCGTGGAGATCCCCATCCTCAACGAGGCGGGGCTCGTCATGATCAGCCCGGCCAACACCTACGTTGGCCTCACCAAGGAGGGCGGCGAGCCCGACGAGCCGGACAAGTACTACCCGACGGGACAGCGCAACTACACCCGGGTCATCCCGGCCGACGACAAGCAGGGTCGCCTGGCCGCGGTCCTGATGCGCGAGGAGGGCGTCAGGACGGTCTTTATCCTCGATGACCGGGAGACCTACGGCAAGGGGCTGGCCGACCAGGTGCAGAAGAGCGCCGAGGAGTTCGGCATCGAGGTGGTCGGGCGCCAGGGGATAGACGGTTCGGCCTCCAACTACCGGGGGCTCATGAACCGGGTTCGGGAGGCCAACCCCGACGCCATCTACTTCGGCGGCATCATCGAGAACAACGCGGGGCAGCTCGTGCGGGACAAGGTAGGGGCGGGCATGCCCAACGACGAGGTGCTGTTCATCGGGCCGGACGGCATCTTCGTGGACACCTTCATCGAGCAGGCCGGGGACGCGGCCGAGGGCGCCTACGTGACCTTCGGCGGCATACCCCCCGAGCGGCTCGGCGAGCGGGGCCAGAGGTTCATCGAGGAGTACAACGCCAAGTACCCCGACGACCCCATCCAGGCCTACACGGCCTACGCCTACGAGGCGGCCAACGTCCTGCTCGACGCGATCGAGCGGGCGCAGAAGGCCGACGGGGAGGTCAACCGGGAGAACGTTCTGCGCGAGGTGTTCGCTACCGAGAACTACAAGGGCGTGCTCGGCACGTGGAGCTTCGACGAGAACGGCGACACCACGCTCACGAAGCTCTCCGTGCAGCGGGTGCAGAACGGGGAGTTCAAGCTCGACCGCGTCCTCGACGTCTCCCGGTAGTGGCCGGGATGGAGGCCGGAGAGCTAGGCGGTCTGCGGGGCCGGGGCGCCGGCCCCGCGGTGCCGGAGGAGGTCTAGGCGTGGCGGTTGGCGAGGCTGGTCCCAAGAAGGGGCGGCTCGGGGAGCTGCTGCGGACGGTACGTTCTTCCAGCTGGCAGTCGCGCATCGCGGCGGTCCTCATCGTCGTCCTGCTCGCTGCGCTCGCGGTGCAGGCGGCGCGCGACCCGGCGCAGTTCCTCTCGCAGCTGCTCATCGGGATCACCAACGGCTCCATCATCGCGCTCATCGCCCTCGGCTACACGCTGGTCTACGGGATCATCGAGCTGATCAACTTCGCCCACGGGGACAACTTCATGATCGGCTCCTTCGTGGGGCTCACGGTGCTCTCCGGGACTTTCTTCGGGATAGGGCTCTTCGCCCCCATAACCGACGAGTCGGGGCTGCTGCTCAAGGCTCTCGGGGTGGGGATGGCGATGCTGGCCGCGATGGCGGTCTGCGGCTTGCTCGGCGTGGGGATAGAGCGGGTGGCCTACAAGCCGCTGCGCAACTCGCCCCGCCTGGCGGTGCTCATCACCGCCATAGGGATGTCCTTTATCCTCCAGAACGTCGGCCTGCTTTGGAAGGGGCCGGCCCAGGTGCCCTTCCCGGACCTCATCTCCGGGGCCAACCTCCTGGACAGCGGCGAGATAGTCTTCCGCTACAAGGACCTCTTCGTGATCGCGGTGACGGTCCCGCTCCTGCTCGCCCTCTCCTACTTCGTGCAGAACACCAAGCAGGGCAAGGCTATGCGGGCCGTGGCCCAGGACAAGGAGGCCGCGGCGATGGTCGGCATAGACGTGGACCGGACCATCTCGGTGACCTTCCTGCTCGGGGGGATGCTCGCCGGGGCCTCCGGGGTGATGTACGGGCTGTTCAACGGGATAACCGTCTTCAACGTGGGCTTCACCCAGGGGCTCTTCGCGTTCACCGCGGCGGTGCTCGGGGGCATCGGCAACCTCACCGGGGCGGTGGTCGGGGGGATCCTCATCGGTGTGATAGCGGCGATGAGCGACCAGTACATCGGGGTGCGGTGGACGGAGATCATGATCTTCGCCGTCCTCATCCTGGTGATCGTCTTCCGCCCCCGCGGGCTTCTGGGGGACCGTTCCGCGGTGCAGGGAGGGGGCGAGTAGGGTGCTGGGGAGGTACGCGCTCCCGGCCTCCCTGATAGCGGCGGCGCTCGTCCTGCCCTTCGTGGACCGGGCGCTGGGCACGGACTTTCTGTTCACCGCCATCGTGGTGGCCGTCTTCGTGCTCCTGGCGCTCGGGCTCAACATCGTCGTGGGGTTCGCGGGGCTGCTGGACCTGGGGTTCGTGGCCTTCTACGCGCTGGGAGCCTACGTGTGCGGCTGGCTCGCCTCCACCCACTTCCGGCAGGTGAGCTTCTCGCTGGGCTCCACGGCCAGGTCGCTCACGGGGGAGCCCCTGCCGGGGATACACATCTCCTTCTGGCTCATCCTCATCATCGCGGCGGCCTTCACGGCGCTGTGCGGCGTAATCATCGGGGCCCCCACCCTGCGGCTCAGGGGCGACTACCTCGCCATAGTCACGCTGGGCTTCGGCGAGATCATCCCGCGCTTCTTCCTCAACGGGGACAACCTCTTCGGGTTCAACCTCACCAACGGCACCATCGGCATAAAGGCCATAGACGCACCGGGCATACCCTTCGTGCCCTTCGAGAGCTGGCAGCGCTTCAGCCAGCTCGACCTCAGCCCCTGGTACTACACGATCCTGGCGCTCGTTTTGCTCACCGTCTTCGTCAACGTGCGGCTGCAGAACTCCCGGCTGGGGAGGGCCTGGATCTCCGTGCGCGAGGACGAGACGGCTGCCGCGGCGATGGGGATAAACCCGGTCACCACCAAGCTCTGGGCCTACGCGCTCGGGGCGGTCTTCGGCGGTATAGCCGGGGCCTTCTACGGCGCCTTCATAAAGAACATATTCCCCACCAGCTTCTCGTTCTCCATCTCGATCCTAATCCTGTGCATGGTCATCCTGGGCGGGATGGGCAACATCTACGGCGTGATCCTGGGTGCCATCGTGCTGCAGGCCATAAACCGCTACCTGCTCCCCCAGCTCAACGACCTGGTGCACGCCCTGGGCGACGCGCTGGGCAGCGAGGCGCTCAGCCAGGCGGACATCCCCAAGTACAACTTCCTCCTCTTCGGGCTGCTGCTGGTGCTGGTGATGCTGCTGCGCCCCGAGGGGCTCATCCCGAACCGCCAGCGGGCCGAGGAGCTGCACGACGAGGACCCCTCGACCGGCGACGCCATGGGAGGGCCGGCCCGTGCCTGAGCCCGCGGCCCGCAACATCCTCGAAGCCCGCGGGGTCACCAAGGTCTTCGGCGGTCTGGTCGCGGTCAGCTCGGTGGACTTCGACATCCCGGAGCGCTCCATCGTCAGCCTCATCGGCCCCAACGGGGCCGGGAAGACCACCTTCTTCAACATGGTGAGCGGGATGTACCGGCCGACCTCGGGGAGCTTCACCTTCATGGGGCGCGACATAACCCGGCTCGGGGCGCACCGGCGGGCGGCGATGGGCATCGGGCGCACCTTCCAGAACATCCGGCTCTTCGGGACCATGAGCGTGCTGGACAACGTGCTCGCCGGGATGCACACCCGGCTTAAAGGGAGCATCGTCGGGGCCATACTCGGCCTGCCGGGGACGCGGCGCGAGGAGCGCGAGGCCCGGGAGAGGGCCGACGAGCTGCTGAAGTTCGTCGGCATCCGGGAGCGGCAGACCTTCGCCCGCAACCTCTCCTACGGCGACCAGCGGCGGCTGGAGATAGCCCGGGCCCTCGCCTCGGAGCCCAGGCTGCTGCTCCTGGACGAGCCCACGGCGGGGATGAACCCGCAGGAGACCGCGCGCCTCACCGAGCTCATCGGGCGGCTCAGGGAGGAGCGCGGGATCTCCATCCTCCTCATAGAGCACGAGATGCGGGTGGTCATGCGCATCTCCGACCGGGTGACCGTGCTCGACCACGGCGAGAAGATCGCCGAGGGGCTCCCCGCCGAGGTGCGCCAGAACCCGCGGGTGATAGAGGCCTACCTGGGCACCGCGAGGACGGGGTAGGGATGGCGCTGCTCGAGCTCGAGGGGGTTCACAGCTACTACGGCCACATCCACGCCGTCCGGGGCATCTCGCTCACCGTGGAGGAGGGTGAGATCGTCACGCTCATCGGTTCCAACGGGGCCGGGAAGACCACCACACTGCGCTCCATCCACGGGCTCCTGCCGCCCCGGCGCGGGAAGATCGTCTTCCGCGGGGAGGAGATACAGGGCGTCCCGGCGCACCAGATGATCCGCAGGGGGATCGCCCAGAGCCCGGAGGGGCGCAAGATCTTCCCGCGCATGACGGTGCTGGAGAACCTGGAGATGGGCGCCTACCACCGCGCCGGCGGGATACGCGAGGATCTGGAGCGGGTCTTCGACCTCTTCCCGCGCCTCAGGGAGCGGATGCGGCAGGAGGCCGGCACGATGTCCGGCGGCGAGCAGCAGATGCTCGCCATCGGGCGGGCGCTGATGAGCCGGCCGAGGCTGCTGCTCCTGGACGAGCCTTCCATGGGGCTCGCCCCGGTGCTCGTGGAGCGCATCTTCGAGATCGTCCGGGAGATAAACCGCCAGGGCACCACCATCCTCCTGGTCGAGCAGAACGCCAACGTGGCGCTGGAGGTCGCCAGCCGCGGCTACGTGATGGAGACCGGCAGGATCGTCAACGCCGCCCCCGCCGCCGAGCTGCGCAGGGACCCGAAGGTGCGGGAGGCCTACCTGGGCGAGGGTTGATCCCCTTCCGTTAAGATATCCTTCGCTGCGGAGGAGAGCGTCCTGCGGGAAAGGAGGGTGCGGGTGGGAGACTTCCGCTTCGCCCACACGCTGCGCGTCAGGTACTCGGAGATCGACGGCCAGAAGGTGGTCTACAACGCCCACTACCTCACCTACCTGGACGTGGCCATCACGGAGTACTTCCGCAACCTCGGCATAGAGTTTCTGGACTCCTCGCTCTTCGACATCGCGCTGGTCAGGGCCACCCTGGACTTCCGGCGTCCGGCCCGGCTGGACGACCTGCTCGACGTGCGCGTCGCCATCCCCAGGCTCGGGAACTCCAGCTTCACCGCCCGGTTCAGGATCCTGCCGCACGGCGAAACCTCGGAGGAGCGCACGGTGCTGGACGCCGAGATCGTCTACGTCTCCTTCTCGGCGGAGGAGGGCCGCGCCGTCCCCATCCCGGGCTGGGTCCGGGAGAAGATAGAGTCCTTCGAGGGGCGCAACTAGGGGCGGACCAGCTCGAAGCGGTAGATGGTGCGCCCCCGGCGCTCCCACATCTTCTGGAAGCGGGACTTCACCGGGGGGTCGAAGCCGGTCAGGTAGGGCTCCTCGTGCGCCCGCCTCCACCGCCCGTCCCGCTCTATGAGCTCCAGCATCTGCCGGAAGTAGTCCTCGTCGTCGGTCACCAGGCTCATCCTGCCCCCGGGGACCACGGCCCGGTGCATCTCCTCCAGAAACCGCTCGTTGAACAGCCGCCGCTTTCTGTAGCGGGGCTTTATGCCGGGGTCCGGGAAGTGCAGGTAGACGGCGCGCAGCGCGGACGGCCTGAGCAGCGGGTACATCTGCCGGAAGTCGGCGCAGATGAACTTTATGTTCTGCAGGTTCGCCTCCTCCGCCCGCCTTATCGCCTTGTGCAGCGACTTGAGGTGCAGGTCGACCCCGACGAAGTTGGCCTCGGGGTCGCTGCGCGCGAGGTGGCAGATGTACTCCCCGGTGCCGCAGCCCACGTCGAGCTCCAGGGGCCTCTGGTCGCCGAAGAGCTCCGGCGAGGAGAGGCCGGGGAGCCGCTCGGCCTCGTGGTAGAGCTGCCGGCCCGTGAAGCGCAGCAGGTAGCGTTGCGCCGTCTCGGGGTCCGGCGGCCGAACCTTCATCCTTCCCAGCTTTCTGCGGGTCATGGGCAATAAGTTTTAGCAGCTTGCGCCGGGTGTGGGCGGCTCGCGCGGTATAATCGCTTACCGGATGCGTGTGTACCTGATCGACGGCTACTCGCTGCTCTACCGGGCGTTCTACGCGCTACCCCAGAGCATAGCGACCTCCAGCGGGCTCCCCACGAACGCCCTCTACGGCTTCACCAGCATGGTCCTCAAGCTTCTGGACTCCGACGAGGAGCTCGGCATCGGGGTGGTGTGGGACGGGGGGCTTCCGGCCTTCCGGACGGAGGTCTACCCGGAGTACAAGGCCCAGCGGAGCGCCATGCCCGAGGAGCTGAGGGTGCAGCTGGACCATCTGGACGAGATCCTCGAGGCCATGAACATCCCGGTGGTCCGGGTGGAGGGCTTCGAGGCGGACGACGTGCTGGCCACCGTCTCCCGCCGGCTTCCCGAGGAGGTGGAGCTGTACATCGTCACCGGGGATCAGGACGCGATGCAGCTGGTGGACGGGCGGGTGCGGGTGCTGCGGACCACCCGCGGGGTCTCGGAGACGAAGGTCTACGGCCGGCGGGAGGTCATGGAGGAGTACGGGGTGAGCCCGGAGCAGATCCCGGACTACAAGGCCCTCGTGGGCGACCCCTCGGACAACATCCCGGGGGTGAGGGGCATCGGGCCGAAGAGCGCCGCGGCGCTCCTGCGGCGGTTCGGCTCGCTGGAGGCGCTCTACGAGCGCCTGGAGGAGGTGGAGCCCAGGGGCACCCGCCGGAAGCTGGAGGAGGGGCGCGAGAACGCCTTTCTCTCGCTGCGGCTCGCCCGCATGCGCTTCGACGCCCCGGTGCAGTTCGACCCGGAGCGGCTGCGCTTCAGGGGTGTGGCGCCCGGGGTGCGGGACGTCCTGCTCCGGCGCTACGAGTTCAGGAGCCTCGAGCCGCGCATAGCCGGTCTCCCGGTGAGCGGCGGCGGGCGCCCGCAGCCGGAGAGCGCGGTGCGGGTCGTGGAGGGGGAGGTCGAGCCCTCCCTGGAGCCGGTGGCCGTCGCCCCCGCCGGGGACGGGTGGTGGTGCGCGGCGGTGGCCGACGACGAGGTCCGGCTGGCGGGCGGACTGCCGGAGCGGCCGCTGCAGGTGCACGACGCCAAGGGGGTTGGGGTGCGGGGGGCCCACTTCGACACCTACCTCGCGGGCTACCTCGCGAAGCCCGGGCTGGGCAGCTACGACCTCGACGCGCTGGCCACCGAGCGGGGTATCTCCGACGTCGAGGCCAGCCACGCGGACCCGGTGGTGCGGGAGGCCGCACGGCGGGCAGCGCTGGTGCGCGCGCTCGCCCCGCGGCTCGACGCGGAGCTCCGGGAGATGGGGCTCTCACGGCTCTACTACGAGGTGGAGCTGCCGCTCGCCGACGTGCTCGCCGAGATGGAGCGGGTGGGGATGCCGGTCGACGCCCGGACGCTGGAGGAGGTGGGCCGCGAGATAGAGCGGCGCATCGCGGAGCTGGAGGAGGCCATCTTCGAGGACGTCGGCCACCCGTTCAACATAGGCTCGCCCAAGCAGCTCTCCGAGGTGCTCTTCGAGGAGCTCGGCCTCCCCCCCGTGCGCCGCACCAAGACCGGGTACTCCACCGACGCCAAGGTCTTGCAGCAGCTCGCGCTCGAGCACCCCATAGCCGAGAGGATCATCGCCTGGCGCGAGCTGGCCAAGCTCAAGGGGACCTACGTGGAGGGGCTGCTCAAGCTCGTCGGGGAGGACGGCAGGATCCACACCACCCTCAACCAGACCACCACGGCGACCGGCAGGATCTCCAGCGACTCCCCCAACCTGCAGAACATCCCGGTGCGCACCGAGACCGGGATGCGCATCCGGGACGCCTTCACCGCCTCCCCGGGGCGGCTGCTGGTCGTCGCCGACTACTCGCAGATAGAGCTCAGGATCCTGGCCCACATGAGCCGGGAGCCCGCGCTGGTGGAGGCGTTCAAGAACGGCGAGGACATCCACACCCGCACCGCCGCCGAGGTCTTCGACGTCCGGCCGGAGAGCGTGACCCCCGAGCTGCGGCGCCGGGCCAAGATGGTGAACTTCGGCATCCTCTACGGCATCTCCGGCTACGGGCTCGCCACCCGGCTGGGCAACGTCCACCCCGCGGAGGCCGACCGCTACATCCAGCGCTACTTCGAGCGCCACCCCAGGGTGACCGAGTTCATCCGCAAGAGCCTCGCCGAGGCCGAGGAGCTCGGGTACGCCACGACCCTCTTCGGGCGCAGGCGCTACGTCCCCGAGCTGCGCAACAAGAACAAGAACGTCAGGAAGCTCGGGGAGCGGATAGCCTTCAACGCCCGGGTGCAGGGCAGCGCCGCCGACATCATAAAGGTGGCCATGGTGGACCTCGCCCCCCGTCTCGGGCCCCTCGGGGCCGACATGCTCATGCAGGTGCACGACGAGCTGGTCTTCGACGTGGACCGCGACAGGGTGGAGGAGGTCGCCGCCCTCGCCGCAGAGAGGATGGTCGCCGCCTACGACCTCGACCCGCCGCTCGAGGTGGAGGTCAAGGCCGGGGAGCGGTGGGGGCGTGTCAAACCGCTGGGGGGCGGGTAAAATAACGAATCTGTGGCCGATTAGTCCGGTTGGCTCCTGTTATAATCGGTTGTTGCAAGCGAGATGTGGAAGGAAAGCAAGAGCGGTACATGACGGAAACTTCAAATAGGGTCTCACACGAGCAGAGCATGAGGGACTTCTTCCGCGAGGAGAACGGGGAGATAGTCCCGGTGGACGAGAGCGTCCTGATCGACTTTCAGGACGGCGACATCGTCGAGGGCGAGGTCGTCCGGATAGACAAGGACGAGGTCCTCGTCGACATAGGGTACAAGTCTGAGGGTCTGATCCCGGCGAACGAGCTGACCATCCGCAAGGGGGCGGACCCGAAGGACGTGGTGGAGCTGGGCCAGCGGATAGAGGCGCTGGTCCTCCAGAAGGAGGACGCCGACGGCCGCCTCATCCTCTCGGCCAAGCGGGCCGCCTTCGAGCGGGCCTGGAACAAGATAGAGGAGGCCTACCGGGAGCAGCGCAACGTCGAGGGCCCGGTCATCGAGGTGGTCAAGGGCGGCCTCATACTGGACATCGGCCTGCGGGGCTTTCTGCCCGCCAGCCTCGTGGACATCCGGCGGGTGCGGAACCTCGAGGAGTACCTGGGGCGGCGGCTGGAGTGCAAGGTCATAGAGCTGAACCGCAGCCGCAACAACGTGGTGCTCTCCCGGCGGGCGGTGCTCGAGGAGGAGCGCAAGGAGGAGCGCGAGCGGATCCTCAACTCCCTCAACGAGGGGGACATCGTCAAGGGCACCGTCTCGAACCTGGTGGACTTCGGCGCCTTCGTCGACCTGGACGGGATAGACGGCCTGATCCACATCTCCGAGCTCTCCTGGAACCACGTCGACCACCCGAGCGAGGTGGTCCAGGTCGGCGAGGAGGTCGAGGTGAAGGTGCTGGAGGTGGACCGCGAGCGGGAGCGGATCTCGCTCGGCCTCAAGCAGACCCGCAAGGACCCCTGGCAGGAGGTCGTAGAGCGGGTCAACGTGGGCGACGTCATCCACGGCCGGGTGACCAAGCTGGTCTCCTTCGGGGCCTTCGTGGAGGTCGCCGAGGGGGTGGAGGGTCTGATCCACATCTCCGAGCTGGCCGAGCACCACGTCGAGACCCCGGACGAGATCGTGCGCAGCGGCGACGAGGTGGACGCCCGGGTCATAGACGTGGACCCGCGGCGCCGCCGGCTCTCCCTCTCGCTGCGCCCGAAGCGCGAGGAGCGCGAGGAGCGGCGGCGCGAGGAGCGGCGGCGCGAGGAGCGCGAGGAGCGGCGGCCGCGCGAGAGCGGCCTGCGCACCGGCGCCTTCGACGCCCTGAAGGACCTGGACCTCGAGGAGCGATAGCCGCAGCGCCCCGACAGCGCGAAGCCCGCGAGGGGCCGGTGACCGTGGCGGTCACCGGCCCCTTCGCCTCCGGCAAGAGCACCTTCGTGCGGATGCTTGGGAAGCTGGGGGCGGAGACGGTCTCCGCCGACGGCGTAGTGCACGAGCTGCTCTCCTCCGACCCCGAGACCATCTCCCGCGTCGCGCGGCGCTTCGGGCGGGGGGTGCTGGGGGAGCGGGGGGTGGACAGGGGGCGGCTCGGGGAGAGGGTCTTCGGCGACCGGGAGGCGCTGCGGGAGCTTGAGGAGATCCTGCACCCTCTCGTGCGGCGGGAGATAGGGCGCAGGATCTCCGCCTCCCGCGCCCCGGTGTTCGTGGCCGAGATCCCGCTGCTCTTCGAGGGGAGCGGCCGGTACGACTTCGACTGCACGGTGGCGGTCGTTACCCCGGAGGGGCGGCGCCGGGGTTGGGCCGCAGAGCGCGGGGTGGGGGAGGAGCGCTTCCGGGCCATCGAGGGCCGCCAGCTCCCCGCGGAGGAGAAGGCGCGGCTCGCCGACGTGGTGGTGGAAAACGACGGGGGGCTGGATAGACTCTGGGAGCAGGCCAGGGCGCTGTGGGAGAAGGCGCTGGCGGAGAGGAGGTCCGGCGGTAGCCCGCGCGAAGGGAGAGGCCGAGGTTAGGGCCAGAAAGAGCAGGTACGGGAGATCGAGGGCCCGGCGACGCAGGTTCGCGGGCCTTCTGGCCTTCGCGGCGGCGCTGGCCGCCGGGCTGTACGCGCTCTACGGGGTGCTCTCCGAGCCCCCGGCGGCCATCCAGCGGGCCATGTACCCGCTGCGCTACGAGGAGGCCATACGGGAGGCCTCCCGCGAGCACGGGCTGGAGCCCGCCTTCGTCGCCGCCGTGATCTACGCCGAGAGCCGCTTCCGGCAGGAGGCCGTCTCGCACAAGGGGGCGCACGGCCTCATGCAGATCACCCCGCCCACCGCCAGCTTTATCCGGCGGCACAGCGGCATCGCCGGGGACTACCGGCGGGACCCCCTCGTAAACCTGCGGATGGGCGTGTGGTACCTCGCCTACCTGGAGGACCGCTACCTGGGCGATGAGAGGCTCATGCTCGCGGCGTATAATTCCGGGGTGGGCAGCGTGGACGGCTGGCTCTCGGACGAGGACTTCGACATCCGGCGCGACATCCCCTTCGAGGAGACCAGGGAGTACGTGAGCACCGTCCTCGAGGCCCGGTCCAAGTACGAGGAGCTCTACGGGAGGGATCTGGATCGAGACACATAGCGGCGGCTTCCGGGTAAGCAGCGAGTACGAGCCCACCGGCGACCAGCCCCAGGCCATAGAGCGCCTCTCGGAGGGGCTCGAGGCCGGGCTGCGGGCGCAGACGCTGCTCGGGGTGACCGGCTCGGGCAAGACCCACACCATGGCGCGGGTCATCGAGAAGGTCGGGAGGCCCGCGCTCGTCATCGCGCACAACAAGACGCTCGCCGCGCAGCTCGCCAGCGAGTTCTCCGAGTTCTTCCCCAACAACGCCGTCGAGTACTTCGTGAGCTACTACGACTACTACCAGCCCGAGGCCTACGTCCCGCAGACGGACACGTTCATCGAGAAGGACGCCCAGATCAACGAGGACATAGACCGCCTGAGGCACTCGGCCACCAGCGCGCTCTTCACCCGGCGCGACGTGATCGTGGTGGCGAGCGTCTCGGCCATCTACGGCCTGGGGAGCCCGGAGGAGTACCGGCAGAAGATGGTCCTGCTGGAGAGGGGCGGCTTCTACGACCTCGACGACGTGCTGCGGGATCTGGTGCGCATCCAGTACACCAGGAACGACTACCAGCTCTCGCGCGGCAACTTCCGGGTGCGCGGCGACGTGCTGGAGGTCCACCCGGCCTACCAGGACACCTTCTACCGCCTCTCCTTCTTCGGCGACGAGCTGGAAGGCATCATGGAGGTCGACCCGGTAACCGGGGAGGTGCTGCGCGAGCCGGAGTCGCTCACGGTCTACCCCGCCACCCACTTCGTCACCGGCGAGGAGCGGCTGCGGCGGGCCATAGAGGGCATCGAGGCGGAGCTCGAGGAGCGCTACGCCGAGCTCGAGCGGGAGGGGAAGATGCTCGAGGCCTACCGCCTCAGGCAGCGGACCCAGTACGACCTGGAGATGCTGCGGGAGCTCGGCTACTGCTCGGGGATAGAGAACTACTCGCGCCACCTCGACGGCCGCCCGCCCGGCTCCACCCCCTACACCCTGCTGGATTACTTCCCCGAGGACTACGTCACCTTCGTGGACGAGTCGCACATCACGCTGCCGCAGATCCGGGGGATGTACAACGGGGACCGCAGCCGCAAGGAGACGCTGGTGGAGCACGGCTTCCGGCTTCCCTCCGCGCTGGACAACCGGCCCCTGAGGTGGGAGGAGTTCCTGCTGAAGACCAACCAGCTCGTCTTCGTCTCGGCCACGCCGGGCCCCTACGAGCTCGAGAACAGCGAGCGGGTGGTCGAGCAGATCATCCGCCCCACCGGGCTCGTGGACCCGGAGGTGGAGGTCAGGCCGACGAGAAACCAGATCGACGACCTGATGAACGAGGTCCACCGGCGCGTCGAGCGCAACGAGCGGGTGCTCATCACCACGCTCACCATAAAGATGGCCGAGGACCTCACCGACTACCTGCTGGAGCACGGGGTGAAGGCCCGCTACATGCACGCCAACATCGAGACGCTGGACCGCATCCAGATCATCCGGGGCCTCAGGACCGGCGAGTTCGACGTGCTGGTGGGGATAAACCTGCTGCGGGAGGGGCTGGATTTGCCGGAGGTCTCGCTCGTGGCCATCCTGGACGCGGACAAGGAGGGCTTTCTGCGCGGCGAGCGGGCGCTCATCCAGACCATCGGGCGGGCGGCGCGCAACGCGAACGGGCGGGTGATCATGTACGCCGACACCGAGACGGAGGCGATGCGCGCGGCGATCCGGGAGACCAACCGCCGCCGCAGCATCCAGATGGAGTACAACCGCCGCCACGGCATCGAGCCGCGCACGATCAGGAAGGGCGTCTCGGACATCCTGCTCGCGGCCGAGGCGAGGGGTCTGTACCGGGCGGGCCGGAGGCGGCGGGCGGCGGAGGCCCCGCGGGACCCGGAGGAGCTGCGCGACCTGATCGCCAGGCTGCAGGCGGAGATGATGGAGGCCGCCGAGGAGCTGAAGTTCGAGTACGCGGCGAAGCTGCGGGACGAGATAAAGGACCTCGAGCGCGAGCTGCAGGAGGCTGCCTCCTAGAGGACAGGGCGCCGCCCTCCCGCCCTTGCGGGCAGGAGCACCAGCGCGAGCCCGTAGGCCGCAAACCCCAGCGTCCCCAGGTAGAGGAGGAGCTGGTAGGCCCCGGAGCCCAGCACAGCCACGCCGGTGGCGAGCGAGACGGCGAGGTGCCCGGCGAGGGGCGGCCAGAGGGAGCCGGTGCGCCGTCGCAGCCCGGCGTAGAGCAGGCCGCCGCAGAGGGTGAAGGCGGCTATGTAGCGGGCCTCGGGCGTGGGGCCGCCGGTGGCGCTCACGGCGTAGGAGAGCGCCCCGGCGAGCAGCGAGGTGACCGCGGCCGCCACCAGGGGCCCCCTCTCCTCGAGCGCCCGCCACAGGAGGCCGCGGAAGACCAGCTCCTCCCCGGCGACGGGGAGCCCGGAGGAGATGAGGAGGGCGGCGAGCTCCCCAGACCCTTCGGGCGGGAGGACCCCGCCGGAGAGGGCCACCCCGGCGGCGAGGAGGGGGAGCCACAGGTGCACCAGCCCGCCCCGCCGCGGCGCGCGGAGCCCCGCCTCGCGCCACCAGCCCAGCCCGGAGAGCAGGGCCGCCGCGAGCGCGAGCGCGAGCACCCAGTAGAACCCCTCCGGGCTCCTCACCGCCTCCAGCGCCCGCTCGAGCTGGGTCGGCGGGCGGAACTCGGCGGCCGGAAGCCGCCGGAGGTCGCCCACCGGCTGCTGCGGGTAGAACACCCTCCCCAGCCCGGCGAACCCGAGGAGCAGCAGCGTGAGCGCCCCCGAGAACAGAAAGGGGTGTCGCAGCGCGAGGCTCCGTGCGGCGGCGCTCCCCGGCACAAAATCCTCCTTGCGGCTCGCTTCCCGGGGAGAGTATATCTACTCGTAGGAGGCGGCCCTCCGCTTCTGGCGCTCTATCGCGGCCTTCACCGCCCGGGCGTCGGGGAGGGCCATCCTGCCCAGCCGGTAGAGCCTCCCGCTGTTGCTCCAGATGTGCAGGGTGCAGTTCACGAGCCCCTGCACCCTCACGTCGGCTATGTCCCTGTGCCGGACCGTCTCTACCCGCTCTCCGAGCCAGCCGCTGACGAGCTCCACCCGGTCCTCGTAGACCCGCACGATCGTGTTCCGGTGCGCTGCGGCTTCTGCTATCGGCGCTCCCACTCCCTCTCGCGGCCTCCTTTCCTTCTCGCCGCGGGACGCCGGGATCCAAAGCCCGGCGTCCCGCTTGCTGAGGGGTGCGCGTGTCTTTCCGGCGCTGCTCCGTGCCCTCAGGCCGCCCCCTCTGCCGGGGCATTCCGCGGCGCGCCGCCGCCGTTGCCGTTCACCGGGTGGTCCGTGGCGATCAGGTGCTCCGGGAAGCCGGCGTAGCCGTAGACGCCGTGCTCGCTCACGTCGAGCCCGTTGAGCTCCTGCTCCGGCTTGACCCTGAGCCCGATCGTCGCCTTGAGCGCGGCGAACACCAGGAGCGAGGCGAGGAAGACGAACCCCCCGGCGGCCAGGATGCCGAGCGCCTGCACGCCGAGCTGGTAGAGCCCGCCGCCGTAGAGGAGGCCGGGCCGGCCGACGGCCGCGAGCTCGGGGGTGGTGAAGAGCCCGGCGGAGAGCGTGCCCCAGACGCCCCCCATGCCGTGCGCGGCGATGGCGCCGAGGGGGTCGTCTACCCCGATGCGGTCCACGAAGAGGAGGGTGGCGTACATGATCACGCCGGCGACGAAGCCGATGATGGCCGAGGCCCACGGCGCGACGAAGGCGCAGGGGGCGGTGATGGCGACGAGCGCGGCGATGGCCCCGTTGCCCGCCATCCCCACGTCCACGTGGCGGCGGTAGAGGTAGCTCATGGCCATCGCCCCGAGCACCCCGCAGGCGGCGGCCAGGGTGGTGGTGAGGGCGATGTCCGCGATCTGGGGGGTGGCCGCCATCGTGGAGCCGGGGTTGAAGCCGTACCAGCCGATCCAGAGTATGAGGACGCCGAGCACCGCGAGCGGCATGTTGTGTCCCGGTATCGTGACGGGGCGCCCCTCGTCGTCGTACTTGCCGAGACGGGGGCCCAGAAGGAGCGTCCCGGCGAGGGCCGCCATCGCCCCGGAGAGGTGGACGACCGTGGAGCCGGCGAAGTCCTGCATCCCGAGCTCGGTGAGCCAGCCGCCGCCCCAGACCCAGTGCCCCACCATCGGGTAGATGATCCCGGCGAAGACCACCGCGAAGACGAGGTACACCGCGAACTTGGTGCGCTCGAGCATCGTGCCCCACACGATCGCCAGCGAGACGGCGCAGAAGGCGACCTGGAAGAGGAACTTGGCCGAGAGCGGCACCTGCGTCCAGGCGAGCCCGGCGTAGACCTCGTCTACCGCCCCCTCCGGCACGGCCAGAAACCAGCCCTGCGTCCCGAAGAGGGCGTTGCCGGTCCCGAAGGCGACGGCGAACCCCACGGCCCAGAACAGCACGGCGGCGATGGCGAGGTTGGCGAGGATCTTGGCGACCACGCTGCCGACGTTCTTCATGCGGGAGAACCCGACCTCGAGCATCGCGAAGCCCGCCTGCATAAACAGGACCAGCACCGCCGCCACGAGCACCCACACGGTGTCCAGCGCCAGGGAAAGCTCCCGGTTGCCGGGGGGAGCCTTCTCCTGGGCCAGCCCCAGGGCCGGCAGGGCCAGCGTCAGCAGGGCCGAGGCCGCGGCCAGCACGAACGTCTTGCGCAACAAGATGACCTCCCGTTTGCGAGCCCTACAACAACACTACGGGGGCAGTCTAGGGAAGGAGCGCGCGCGGCCTCTTCGGCCGGGGGGACAAAGATGCCGGTGCGCGCTCCGGGGCGGCTTGGCCCGCCGGAGCGCGGCTCTCTTCAGCGGTCGGAGAGGGGGGAGGGTTCCTCGGGGGCGCGGCCGAGGAGCTGCATCGCCTTTATCCCCAGGGCGAGGCGCTCGCGGTCCTCGCTCCGGTCCACGTCCAGGCCGGTGAGCTCCCTTATCCTCTCCAGCCGGTAGCGGATGGTGTGCCGGTGGGTGAAGAGCTCGGAGGCGGTCCTGGAGGTGGAGGCGTCGTTGCGGAGGTAGGAGGCTAGGGTCTGCACCAGACCGGTGCCGTAGCGCAGATCGTAGCGGACCGCCGGCTCCACGGTCTCGGCGTAGAAGGACTCCAGCTCCTCCGGGCTCTCCTGCAGCACCCGGAAGAGCAGCTTGTAGGTGCCGGTCTCCTCGAAGGTGGAGACCGAGGAGGGGCCCTTTATCCGGTAGCCTATCCTGAGCGCCATCTCGGCCTCCGAGTAGGCCTCCGGCAGTTCGGCCGGGTCCTCCCGGTAGCGGCCGATGCCCACCGAGACGGTGAGGTCCGGCAGGAGCCCCCTTACGTAGCGCTGCACCCTGCCGGAGAGCTCGAGCGCCCGCTCCCGGAGGGTGTCGGGGGGGGCCTCCGGGGAGGGGGGGAGAAAGAGGATCACGTTGTCCGACCGCGGGCCGAGCAGGAAGCCGGAGAAGAGCTGGCGGGCCTGCAGGCGCACCGCGTCGGCGAGGCGGCGCTTGAGCTCCTGGACGGCGGGCTCCTTGAGCCGGCGGCGCTCCAGGTAGCGGGCGAACTCGTCGATGTCCACGATCGCGGCCAGGGCCCCGCGGGAGAGGTCGGCCCCGAGGTAGAGCGCCCGCTGCAGCAGGAGGTCCACGGAGCCGTAGTGGCCGGCGATGAGGTCGTCGAGGAGGTCGCCCCGCATCCCCAGCTCGGTCTCCAGCCGGATCCTCTCCCGGCCCAGCGCCCCCTCCAACACCCGGCGGGCCCAGTAGAGCACGATCACGTCCCCGGTGCCGAGCGGCGAGCCCTCGCAGTCCACCCACAGGTAGCCCGCCGGGCTCCCCCCGCCGAGCGGGACCCAGAAGAGCTCCCGCCCCGCCACCCGCCAGCGCTCCACGGGCACCGAGAGGAAGCCGTCCGGCAGCCGGGCGTAGCGGTCCCTCCGGTCGCGGCGGGTCTCGTCCACCCCGGAGGGGCGGGAGGCCCGCAGCTCCTCCCTCTCCAGCAGCTCCCGCAGGGGGTTGTCCTCCCCGCCGGCGACGAGCCGCCCCACGGTGTCCTCGACCACCACGCGCCGGCCGAGGAGCCGGGAGATCCGCTCCGCCGCCTCTGCGGGGGTCCACTCCCCGGCGCCCTCCAGCAGCTCGCGCACCGCGCGGTGGGAGAGGCGCAAAAGCCCCTCCCCGTCGGAGAGGGCGCCGAGCACGCGGCGGAGGGGCACCCCGGGGGAGACCCGGAACAGGGCGAGCCCCAGGCCGGCGGCGAGCTGCGGCGCCTCCCCCGGCGTCCGTTCCGGGGGGGCGCGCCACACCACCGCGGGGCAGCCGCTCCCCGCGAGGGACTTCAGGAAGGAGGCGTCCAGCTCCGCGCGGTCCGTCACCGCGGCCTCGTCCGGGCCGAGCCAGCCCTCCACCGGCTCCTCCACGGCGATCCCGAGCACCCGGCGGCCGGGGTCCCCCGCGGAGAGGCACTCGGCCCGCGCCTCCCCGGCCAGGAGGCGGGCGAAGTCCGGGAGGGGTATGCCGCCGGGGCTCATGACCGGAATATATACACCACTCCCGCCGGGGCGGCCGCCCGGGGTGGTAGAATACGCCGCGATGACAGCAGGGATCCTCCCCTTGGCCTCCCCCGCGGAGGCCGTATACTTCTTGCCCGGTAGGTCCTCGAGCGAGGGGGACGTAAGATAGCCGAGAGCCACATAGTCGTCCGGGGGGCGCGCGAGCACAACCTGAAGAACGTCGACGTCTCCATCCCGCGCGACGTGCTGGTGGTGGTCACGGGCCTCTCCGGCAGCGGGAAGTCCTCGCTCGCCTTCGACACCATCTACGCCGAGGGGCAGAGGCGCTACGTGGAGAGCCTCTCCGCCTACGCTCGGCAGTTCCTCGGGCAGATGGACAAGCCCGAGGTGGACCACATCGACGGGCTCTCCCCGGCGGTCTCCATAGACCAGAAGACCACCTCCAACAACCCGCGCTCCACGGTGGCGACGGTGACGGAGATCTACGACTACCTCCGGCTCCTGTACGCCCGCGCCGGGCGCCCGCACTGTCACGTTTGCGGCTTCCCCGTGGCCCGCTCCACGCCGCAGCAGATGGTCGAGAAGGTCCTCACGCTGCCGGAGAGGACGCGCTTCATGGTGCTCGCGCCGGTCGTGCGGGGGCGCAAGGGCGAGTACGGGAGGCTCCTCAGGGAGCTGGCCGAGGAGGGCTACGCGCGGGTGCGCGTCGACGGCGAGGTGCACGAGCTGCCGGTGGAGCTGGAGCTGGACAAAAACCGCAAGCACGACATCGAGGTGGTGGTGGACCGGCTGGTGATGCGGGAGGGCATCGAGCGGCGCCTGACCGACTCCATCGAGACCGCCCTCGGGCTGGCGGAGGGGCTGGTGCAGGTGGAGACCGTCGGGCGGGACGGCTCGCCCGGCGAGTCCATGCTCTTCTCCGAGAGCTTCACCTGCACCAACTGCGGGGCCTCCATAGCCGAGATCCAGCCGCGCACCTTCTCGTTCAACAGCCCGCACGGGGCGTGCGACCGCTGCGACGGGCTCGGGAGCCGGCTGGAGATAGACCCGGAGCTCGTGGTCCCGAACGAGGGGCTGAGCGTGAACGAGGGGGCCATAGCCCCCTGGGCCAACTCCCAGAGCGAGTACCACGCGAGCGTGCTCGCGGCGCTCTCCGAGAAGTACGGGATAGACCTCGACGCCCCGTGGCGCGAGCTGCCCGAGGAGCACAGGCGGCTCATCCTCTACGGGACGGACGGGGAGAGCATCTACGTCTCCTACCGCAACCGCTACGGCCGCCGGCGGCAGTACATGACCCGCTTCGACGGGGTCATCGGCAACCTGGAGCGCCGCTACGCCGAGACCGACTCCGAGTACCGGCGGGAGAGGATCGAGGAGTACATGAGCCACGTCCCCTGCCCCAAGTGCGGGGGGGCGCGCCTGCGGCCCGAGGCGCTCGCCGTGACCGTCGGCGGCAAGAACATCTACGAGTTCACCCAGATGAGCGTCACCGAGGCGCAGTCCTTCTTCGACGGCGTCCGGTTCACGCAGCGGGAGTGGCTCATAGCGGAGCGGGTGGTGAAGGAGATCCGGGAGCGCCTCGGGTTCCTGGTGGACGTCGGCCTCGGCTACCTCACTTTGAGCCGCGCGGCCGGGACGCTCTCCGGTGGGGAGGCGCAGCGGATACGGCTCGCCTCGCAGGTGGGGAGCGGGCTGGTGGGCGTGCTCTACGTGCTCGACGAGCCCTCCATCGGGCTGCACCAGCGGGACAACCGCCGGCTGCTGAACACCCTCCTGCGGCTGCGCGACCTCGGCAACACGCTCATCGTGGTCGAGCACGACGAGGAGACGATCCGGACCGCCGACCACATCGTGGACGTGGGGCCGGGGGCCGGGGTGCACGGCGGGGAGATCGTGGCGCAGGGCACGGTCGAGGACATCGTCGCCGAGCCGCGCTCGGTGACCGGGGACTACCTCTCGGGGCGCCGCAGGATAGAGCCCCCCGGGGAGCGCCGCAGGCCCTCCGGGAGCGTGGCGGTGCTCGGGGCGAGCGAGCACAACCTCAAGGGCGTGGACGTGGAGTTCCCGCTCGGGGTCTTCACGTGCGTCACGGGGGTCTCGGGGTCCGGGAAGAGCACGCTGGTGAACGAGATCCTCTACAAGGCCCTCGCCAACCGGGTCAACCGCGGCAAACACCGGCCCGGGAGGCACGCGGGGTTGCGGGGGGTGGAGCAGCTGGACAAGGTCATCGACATAGACCAGAGCCCCATCGGCAGGACCCCACGCTCCAACCCCGCCACCTACACCAAGGTCTTCGACCACATAAGGGCGCTCTTCGCGGCGACGCCGGAGGCGAAGATCAGGGGCTACAAGCCGGGCCGGTTCTCGTTCAACGTCAAGGGCGGCCGGTGCGAGGCGTGCCGGGGGGACGGCCAGATCCGCATCGAGATGCACTTCCTCCCCGACGTCTACGTGCCGTGCGAGGTCTGCAAGGGCCGCCGCTACAACAACGAGACCCTGCGCGTCACCTACAAGGGCCGCTCCATCGCCGACGTGCTGGAGATGACCGTCGAGGAGGCGTGCGAGTTCTTCGCCTCCGTGCCCGCGATCTCGCGGCGGATGCAGACCCTGCGCGACGTTGGGCTCGGCTACATCCGGCTGGGGCAGCCGGCGACCACGCTCTCCGGCGGGGAGGCGCAGCGGGTGAAGCTGGCGAGCGAGCTCGGCAAACGGGCGACCGGCAGGACCCTGTACATCCTCGACGAGCCCACGACGGGGCTGCACTTCGCCGACGTGGAGCGGCTGCTCGGCATCCTGCACCGGCTCGTGGACGCGGGGAACACGGTCATCGTCATCGAGCACAACCTGGACGTCATCCGCTCCGCGGACTACATCATAGACCTCGGCCCCGAGGGCGGCGACGGGGGCGGGGAGGTGGTCGCCGCCGGCACCCCGGAGGAGGTGGCCCGCGTCGAGCGGTCGCACACCGGGCGCTTTCTGCGCGGCCTGCTCCCGGAGGTGGCGGCGGCGAGCTAGGGCTTCTCCTGGCCCCCCTCGGCGTTCTCCACGATCTCCTCCAGCACCGAGCCCGCCACGATGTCCTCCAGGCCCCGGATGACCACCCGGGTGTCCTCGACGTAGTCCGCGTACGTCTCGTCCGCCCGGGAGCGCCGGAAGAGGCCGGTGAGCACCTTGCACAGCGTCTCTATGCCCCACTCCATATACTCCTCCCGGTAGCGCGCCACCCGGACCACCGCCTCGACGCTCAGAGGGTCCAGGTTGCCGCGCTCTATGGTGGTGAAGACGTAGTCGTACTGCTTGAGGATCTCGTCCACCACGGGGCGGGCGTCCGGCATCTCCTCCGGCTCGAACATGAAGACGTAGGCCCCGGCGATCACCTGCAGGGCCTTGTCCTGGTAGTCGTACTCCCGCCCGGCGTACTCCTTTATGACCTCGAAGAGCTCGGCGAACTTCGTCTCCCTGGAACCCGTCATCTTCTCCTGGACCTTCTCCCTTTCGGTGGCCTGCCGCCGCGCATTCTACCCGCGCGCCGCCGCCCGCGCTCCGGGTGAACGCATACGCGTTTTCGCTTTGAAACCCCCGGGGGCTGTTGGTACCCTCATGGCCCGTGAGCAGGGACCAGCAGCAGGCCGAGCAACGCCACCACGCCGTGGACGCGAGCGGCTCGGTGGTGAGCATAACCCAGGTGCTCGCCGCGGGGATGGCCTCCGTGGCGGCGGCGCTCATCACCTCCCGCTTCGGGGTGGCGGGGACGATCGCCGGGGCGGCGCTCACGACCATGATCATCACGGCGGGCTCGGCGATCCTGAAGGCCTACCTGGAGTCCTTCAGCGGCCACGTGCGCAGCGTGCCGCGCCGGTTCCGCGACAGCGTGGGCCAGAGGAAGCGGGTGCCGGAGGGCGGGATGGCCGTCTACGGGCGCCGGGAGGGGCTGGCGGGGCGGCTGCGCTCGGCGCTCGACTGGTTCTCGCGGCTGCCGGCCCGGCGCAGGGTCTCCATTCTGGCCGGGGCGCTGGTGCCGGCGGTGATAGCCTTCGCCATCGCCATGAGCGGGGTGACCCTCGCGGAGCTCACCGGGGGCAGGACCCTCTCGTGCATGGTGTGGGGCAAGTGCCAGGTGGCCTCCCCGGGCGGCGGGGAGATCGCGGGGGTGGAGCAGAGCCGGCCCTCCACCTCGGTGGGCTCGCTCTTCTCCGGGGGCGGCGCGGGCACGCAGACGCAGCAGCCGGTCCAGCAGACGCCCGCGCCCCAGCAGCAGGCGCCCGCCGCGCCCCAGCAGCAGCCCTCCGGGGAGCAGCAGGGGGGCTCCTCGTGGTTCTGGGAGAGCGAGGAGCCGGCCCCGAGCGGGCAGGGCCAGCAGCAGCCGGTCATAACGCCCCAAGAGCCGCAGCAGGAGCAGCAAGAGCCGGTCATAACGCCCCAAGAGCCGCAGCAGGAGCAGCAAGAGCCGGTCATAACGCCCCAAGAGCCGCAGCAGCAGCCGATCACCCCCCAGCAGCAGGCGCCCGCCGCGCCCCAGCAGCAGCCCTCCGGGGGCTAGCGGCAGCGGGTTTCCGGTTGTAGTAATCTTCTTTCGAGCGTCGCCCCGGGGGGCGGGCTGCGGAGAAGGTTTCTCGTGGAGGAGGACGGATAAGGGGGTGATGCAGGCATGGGGATAATGAGGACCAAGTCCATCGAGCAATCCATCCGGGACACGGACCACCCGGACTTCAGGCTACGCAAGGCGCTGGGGGCGCTAGACCTGACGCTCTTCGGCATCGGGGTCATCATCGGCACCGGCATCTTCGTGCTGACCGGGGTGGCGGCGGCCACGAACGCGGGGCCGGCGATCGCGCTCTCCTTCGTGGTGGCGGGGGTGGCCTGCGCCCTGGCGGCGCTCTGCTACGCGGAGTTCGCCAGCACCGTGCCGGTGGCCGGGAGCGCCTACACCTTCTCCTACGCGGCGCTGGGCGAGTTTCTGGCCTGGATCATCGGCTGGGACCTGGTGCTGGAGTTCATCGTGGGCGCCTCCGCCGTCTCGGTGGGGTGGTCGGGCTACTTCAACAGCGTGCTGCAGAGCTTCTTCGGGATAACCCTGCCCGAGTCGCTGCTCGCCGCCCCCGGAGACGGCGGCGTCGTGAACCTGCCGGCGGTGGGCATCGTCGTGCTCCTGGTCATCGTGCTGGTGTTGGGGATCACGCTCAGCTCCCGCGTCAACCAGGTCATAACCACCATAAAGCTCTTGGTGGTCCTCTTCTTCATCGTCTACGGCATCTGGTTCGTCAACCCGGAGAACTGGTCGCCGTTCCTCCCGCCGCGGGAGCCGGCGCCGGCCGGCGAGGGATTCTCCTTCAGCCAGACGACGCTGTGGGAGCTGCTGTTCGGCAGCGCGGGCTCCTTCGGGTTCACCGGCATGATCACCGGGGCCTCCATCGTGTTCTTCGCCTACATCGGCTTTGACATCGTGGCCACCACCGCCGAGGAGACCCGCAACCCCCAGCGGGATCTGCCGATCGGCATCCTGGGCTCGCTCGCCATCTGCACGGTGCTCTACGTGCTGGTCTCCCTGATCATGACCGGGCTGGTTCCCTACCAGCAGCTGAACACCGCCTCCCCCATGGCCACCGCCCTCTCCCGCCTGGGCCTCGACTGGGCCGCCGGGCTGGTCTCCATCGGGGCCATCTGCGGCCTGACGACGGTGACCATGATCCTGATGCTCGGCCAGAGCCGGGTGGCCTTCGCGATGAGCCGCGACCGGCTGCTGCCCCCCTGGTTCGCCAAGGTCCACCCCCGCTTCAGGACGCCCTACCGGATCACCATAACCACCGGCGTGGTGGTCGCCCTGCTGGCCGGCTTCGTGCCCCTGGGGACCCTCGCCGAGCTGGTGAACATCGGCACCCTCTTCGCCTTCGTGCTGGTCTCCATAGGGGTCATCGTCCTGCGCCGCACCCGGCCCGACCTGCACCGGGCGTTCAGGACGCCGCTTGTGCCGGTGGTGCCCATCCTCGCGGCGCTGGTGTGCATCTACCTGATGCTCAACCTGGCGGTGGGCACCTGGATCCGGTTCCTGGTCTGGATGGCGATCGGGCTCGTCCTCTACTTCGTCTACAGCATGCACCACAGCCGGCTGGCCGTCGGGGAGGACATCGAGGAGGTGGCGGAGGAGGCCCGGTAATACCGGGCCTCCTCCGGAGGCCTGCCTTGCGGTTACAATATGCGGGCTTTGGCAGGGCCCGCCACACAGCTCGAAGACCGCCGTCCGGTGCTGCTCCTGGTGCTCGACGGCATCCGGCCTGACGTGATGCGCGCGGCCGTCCGCGCGGGGGACGCCCCCTCCTTCGCCGCCCTCGCGGAGCATGGGGAGGCGGTGTGGGACTGCGCCTCGGTCTTCCCCAGCATCACCCCGGCGGCCACGGCCGCCATCGCCACCGGGCGTCCCCCCGCCGGCAGCGGCATCGTCGGCCACGCCTGGTACGACCGGCGCGAGGGGGAGATGGTGATCTACGGCGCCAAGACGGAGACGGTCCTGGCGGGCGGGCCGATCCGGGTCTTCCACAACCACGTCTGGCGGATGAACCGCGACGATTTGCTCGCCCCGACCATCTTCGAGACCCTGCACCGCGGCGGGGTGGAGGGGGCCTGCGTCCACTTCCCCATCCGGCGCGGCCCCTACGAGCACCCGGTGCGGATGCGGGCGGTGGAGGGCTACCTGCTCGGGGGGCGCTTTCTCGGGCGCTCGGTGGAGGGGCCGAAGGAGTACTACCTCGGCGACCTCTTCTACACCCGCCGCACGGGGGTTAACGGCTTCAAGGGCAGCGGGGGGCTGCACCGCTCCATCGGGATCAACGACGAGTACGCCGCCGCGGTGGGGGAGCGGCTGCTGGAGGAGGGGGCCGAGCCCTTCACCCTCATCTACTTTTTCCAGGGCGACCAGATCGCCCACCGCGAGGGCCTCGCCGCCCAGCGCCGCTACGTCTCCCGGCTCGACGGGTACGCCGCCCGGCTCTTCGCCGCCGCCGGCGGGCTCGGCTCCCTGCTCGAGAGGTACGCGGTCCTCGTGGTCTCCGACCACGGCCACGACCCCCTGCTCCCGCGCCGGGGCTACGTGGACCTCTCCTCCGGGCTTTCGGGGTTCAGGCTCTCCCTCGGGCCCCGGGCCGCGCTCGGCCCCTCGGCGGACGCGGTGGCGGTGCCCAACGGCCGGGCCGCGCTCCTCTACCTGCGCGAGCCGGCGCTCGCCGGGGCGGCCGCCGCTGCGGCCCTCGGGCGCCGCGGGGTCGACGTGGCCGCCTGGCGGGAGGGGGGCTGGTTCTTCGCCCGCCGCGACGGGCGGGAGGTGAGCTTCCGGCCCGGCGGCGCGCTGCGGGACCCGCTGGGCGGGCGGTGGGAGCTGCGGGGGGACCCCGGCGCCCTGGACCTGCGGGTCTTCGGGGACGCGATCCTCTACGGCGACTACCCGGACGCCCTCGAGCGGCTGCGCGGCTGCCTGCAGAGCCCGCGCTCGGGGGACGTCGTCCTCTCGGCCGCGCCGGGCTACAGCTTCGGCGAGGTCTCCGGGGCCTTCCATGCGGCCAGCGACCACGGCTCGCTGCACGCCTCGGACTCCGAGGTCTTCGCCCTGGCGAGCGGCGTGAGGGCGCCGCGCAGGATCACGGAGGTCGCGCCTTCCGTCGTAGAGCACTTCGCGGGAGCGGCGGTGGGGCGTGGCCTCTAGGGGGGAGGAGCGGGGAGGGCTCTCACCGCGCACCCGCCGGGCGTTCGGGTGCGTGACCTGGGTGTACATGGCGACCCTGGCCTTTCTGGCGGCCGCCTCGCTGCTGTTCATGCCCTTCTGGTTCTTCGGCGGCTGGAACGTCTTCTCGCTGCTGGAGGGGCCGGCCTTCTTCGCCACCCTGCTCTTCCTGCCCGCCATGGTCCTCGGCGCCGCGCTGGGGCTGCGCACCCGGAGGTCCGGGCGCAGGGCCGCCACCCGCGCCGGGGCCGCGGTGGGCGCCGTCGTGGGCTGGCTCGGGGGGGCCTTCGTGGTCTGGCTCGAGGTGCTGGGGGAGGGGGCGGGCCCGGCGGCCTACGCCTTCCTCCCGCCCGCCGCCCTCTCCGGGGCGCTGCTTCTGTACGCCCTCTTCTCCGGGGATTTGCGGCGGGGGGCGAGGCTCGTGGCCGCCGCGGCGCTGCTCGCCGCCGCCTGCGGGGCCTTCGTGCTCGCGCTCGGCGGGAGCTGGCTCGCGGCCGCCTCCGCCGCCGTCTCCGGGCTCTCCGGGGCCACCGCCGGGTGGGTCGGGGGGTTCGGGTACGCCAGGGCCGGGGGCAAGGAGATGCTCCCGCCCGGGGAGGGGGGCTGAGCCCGGCGGGGATATAATTTCCCCTGCGATGCCAGAGAACAGCTACCCCGACCGCTCGCACCTGCCGGCCTCTCCCGGGGTGTACATCTTCAGGGACGGCGAGGGGCGGGTGCTCTACGTCGGCAAGGCCAGGAACATCCGCAGCCGGGTGGCCAGCTACTTCACCCGCTCCGGCGACGGGCGGCCCAAGATCGCCGAGCTCCGGGAGCGGGTCCGGCAGATAGACTTCATCGCCGCCCGCGGCGAGACCGAGGCCCTCGTGCTCGAGGCCAACCTCATAAAGCGCCACCGGCCGCGCTTCAACGCCTCGCTGCGGGACGACAAGAGCTACCCGTACATCGTGGTCACCACCGGCGACGAGTACCCCCGGGTCTTCGCCACCCGCGGGCCGCACGACCCGCGCCACCGGTACTTCGGGCCCTTCCCCAGCGCCGGCAGCGTCCACGCCACCCTGGACGTCCTCAACAAGACCTTCCGTTTCCGCAAGTGCCGCGGCCCGGAGCCCGGCCGCAGGAGCGGCATCCCCTGCCTCAACTACCACATCGGCCGCTCTGCCGCCCCGTGCATCGGGGCCGTGAGCAAGGAGGAGTACGGCGCGATCATCGCCGACGTCATCGCCTTTCTGGAGGGGAGGGTGGACGGCCTCATCCGGGAGCGGGAGGAGCAGATGCGGCGGGCGGCCGCGGAGATGGACTTCGAGCGGGCCGCCCGGCTGCGGGACGAGGCGGCGGCGCTGCGGCACGTCCGCGACCGCCAGCAGGCCACCATCGCCTCCGAGGACTCCTTCGACGCGGTGGGGGCGTACGCCGAGGGCGAGGAGGCCTGCGTCCAGATCTTCGCCGTGCGGGAGGGCCGGATCGTGGGCCGCGACTCGTTCTTGCTGGACAACTACGGGGAGCAGGACGCCGAGAGCGTGGCCCTCTCCTTTGTCCCCCAGTACTACGAGACCGCCGCCGTGCCCCGGGAGGTGCTGGTTTCCTCCCCCGACGAGGAGGCGCTCGCGCCCATCGCCGAGCACCTCTCCCGGCTGCGCGGCACCCGGGTGGAGGTCCGCCGCCCGCAGCGGGGGGACAAGCGGCGGGTGCTGGAGCTCGCGCTGCACAACGCCCGGATGGGCCTCGAGCACGAGCGGGCGATGAGCGAGGCCCGGCGCAGCAGGCTCTCCTCCACGCTGGACCGGCTGCGGGAGGAGCTCGCGCTCCCCCGGCTCCCGATGCGCATAGAGTGCTACGACATCTCCAACACCATGGGCACCAACTCGGTGGCCTCCATGGTCGTCTTCCAGGGGGGGCGCCCGGCGAAGGACCAGTACCGCCGCTTCCGGATAAAGACCGTCGAGGGGGCCGACGACCCGGCCAGCATGGCCGAGGTCGTGCGCCGGCGCCTGGAGCGCCTGCTGGCCGGCGACGAGAAGTTCTCGCCGGCGCCGGACCTGATCCTTCTGGACGGCGGCAAGGGCCAGCTCTCGGCGGTGGCGGAGGTGCTCGAGGGGCTGGGCTCCGGCGGGCGGCTGCCGGATATCCCGGTGCGCGCGCTGGCCAAGCGGGAGGAGGAGGTCTTCGAGCCGGGCCGGCCCGGGCCCGTGGTGCTCGCCCCGGACTCCGCCGAGCTGCGCCTGCTGCAGCGGGTCCGCGACGAGGCCCACCGCTTCGCCAACGCCTACCACCGCAAGCTGCGCGGCAGGGCCATGACCGCCTCGGTGCTCGACGACCTGCCCGGCGTGGGGCCGGTGCGCAAGCGGCGCATACTGGAGCACTTCGGGACCCCGCAGGCCTTTCTCGAGGCCTCCCTGGAGGAGCTCGAGGCCGTGCCCGGGCTGCCCGGCAGGGTGGCCCGCGAGATCCACGCCCGGCTGCACCGCTAGGGTTAAACCCGCTTTAAAAGCGGGAGATCGCGGTTGCCAAAGCCGCCGCCCGGTGTTAGGCTCACCCGGCAGGATGGTCCCTTCGCCCCAGGAGACCCGGAGCGGCGCCGCGTGAGCGAGGAGGCTCCGCACCCCACGCGAACCCCGGCCGCGCAGCGGCGGCAGATCGTCGTGATAACCGGCCTCTCCGGCGCCGGGAAGTCCAACGCCCTGCGGGCCTTCGAGGACGCCGGCTACTTCTGCATCGACAACCTCCCGCCCCGGATGATCCCCGAGGTCATGGAGATGAGCGCCGGCAGCCCCGCCGGCCCCGAGGGGGTGGTCGTGGTCGCCGACATCCGCGGGCGGCGCTACTTCGGCGGCGAGCTGGAGAGGGTGATCGACGGGGTGGAGGGGGCAGGGGGGTGGGAGAAGCGGCTGCTGTTTCTGGAGGCGGACGACGCCACGCTGATCCGCCGCTACAAGGAGAGCCGCAGGCCCCACCCCGCGGCCCGCGGCGGGGACGTCCTGGAGGCCATCCGCTCCGAGCGGCGCGAGCTCGCCCCGCTGCGGGAGCGGGCCGACGTGGTGGTGGACACCTCGGGCCTCTCGGCGCTCGACGTGCGGCTCCGCTTCAAGCGGCTCGCCGAGTCCCTCTCCGGCCGCCTGACGGTCAGCCTGATCTCGTTCGGCTTCAAGCACGGGGCCCCGCTGGACGTGGACACGCTCTTCGACGTCCGCTTTCTGCCCAACCCCCACTACGACCCGGCCCTCCGGCCGCTCACCGGGCGCGACCCCGCCGTGCGCGAGGCCGTGCTCGCCCACCCGGACGCGCGGGAGTTCGTGGAGCGGGTCTGCGGCCTGCTCTCCTTCCTCATCCCCCGCTACGCCGCCGAGGGGAAGACCTACTTCACCGTGGGCGTCGGCTGCACCGGCGGACGCCACCGCTCGGTGGCCATCGCCGAGGAGCTGGCGCGGCGGCTGGGCGCGGGGCGGATCGGCGGGGAGGTGGACCTCTACGTCCGGCACCGGGATCTGGAGTCCGGCTGAAGTCCCTCGGCCCCGGTGGTAAAACGGTCTCTCCGTAGACCGCTGCAGGAGAGGAGGCCGCGCGCGTGGGGATGCTCGTTGACGGGAAGTGGGTTGCGGAGGACCGGCTCAGCGACGAGAGGGGGCGCTTCGTGCGCCGGGAGAGCCGGTTCCGGAGGTGGGTCACGTCGGACGGGTCCGGCGGCTTCGCCCCCGAGCCGGGGCGCTACCACCTGTACATCTCGTGGGCCTGCCCGTGGGCCCACCGCACCGCGATAGTCCGCAGGCTCAAGGGGCTGGAAGGCGCGATCTCGCTCTCCAGCGTGCTGCCGCGCATGGGGGAGGACGGCTGGGAGTTCGCCCCCTCGGGGGAGTTCTCCGACCCCCTCTACGGGGCGCGGTACCTGCGCGAGATCTACCTGAAGGCCGACCCCCGCTACACCGGCCGCGTCACCACCCCGGTGCTCTGGGACCGCCGCGAGGCGACGATCGTCAACAACGAGTCGCGGGAGATCATGCGGATGCTCGACACGGAGTTCGAGCGTCTCGCCACCACGGGCGCGAGCTTCTACCCGGAGGAGCTGCGCGAGGAGGTGGACCGCGCCCTGGACGAGCTCTACGAGCCGGTCAACAACGGCGTCTACCGGGCCGGCTTCGCCGCCACCCAGGAGGCCTACGACGAGGCGGTGACCGGGCTCTTCGACGCCCTAGACCGCTACGAGGAGCTGCTCGGGCGCCGCAGGTACCTGCTGGGCGGGCGGGTCACGGAGGCCGACTGGGCCTTCTTCACCACGCTGGTGCGCTTCGACCCCGTCTACCACTACCACTTCAAGTGCAACCTCCGGCGCATCGCGGACTACCCGAACCTCTGGGGCTACCTGAGGGACCTCTACCAGCGGCCCGGGGTGGCGGAGACGGTCCGTCTGGACCACATAAAGGAGCACTACTACACGAGCCACGCGAGCATAAACCCCTCCCGCATCGTCCCCAAGGGGCCGGTGCTCGACCTCTCCGCGCCCCACGGCCGGGAGCGGCTCGGGGGTTAGCCCCCCGCCGCGCCCCGGGTATACTCAGCCCGTGATCAGGGGCGGCGAGAACCTACGGGTGGTGGCCTTCGGCGGCGGCACCGGGCTCCCGGTGCTGCTGCGGGGCCTGAGGGACGCGGTCGGGGATCTGGTCGCGGTCGTCACCGTGGCCGACGACGGGGGCTCCAGCGGCCGGCTGCGTCAGGAGCTGGGGGTCGCCCCGCCCGGCGACGTCCGCAACTGCCTGGTGGCCCTCGCCGGCCGGCGGCGGCTGGCGGAGGTCTTCAACTACCGGTTCGAGGCGGGGGAGGAGCTCAGGGACCACGCGGTGGGCAACCTCATCATCGCCGCGCTCGCGGACATGGCCGGGGGCTTCTGCGAGGGGGTGGAGCAGGCAGCCCGCTTTCTGCGGGTGCGGGGCCGGGTCTACCCGGCCTCCACCGAGAGCCTGACGCTCGTGGTCCGCTACGAGGACGGTACGGTGGTGCGCGGCGAGTCGGTGGTGGGGAGGCTCGGCGGCCGGATAGAACGGGTGGGGGTGGAGCCCCGCGGCGCCCCGGCTCCCCCGGCGGTGCTCGAGGCCATAGAGGGAGCCGACGTGGTCGTCCTGAGCCCCGGGAGCCTGTTCACCAGCACCATCCCCTCGCTGCTGGGCGGCGGGGTGCGAGAGGCGCTCGCCCGCTTCGGGGGGCCGGTGCTCTACGCGGCGAACGTCATGACCCAGCCGGGGGAGACCTCCGGCTTCGGCGCGGCGGATCACGTCCGGGCGATCTCGCGCCACGTGGGGCCGGTGGTCACCGACGTGCTCGTCCACCGGGGAAGGCTGCCCCGGGCGGTGCTCGACCGCTACGCGGCGAAGGGGGCGTTCCCGGTCGAGGTGGACCGCGGGGAGCTCGAGCGCGAGGGCGTCCGAGTGCGGGAGGCGGACCTGCTCTCCGGGCGCTGGGAGGCCGGCATTCGGCACGACCCGGAGAAGCTGGCCCGGGAGGTGTGCGAGGCTGCCCTCGTTCGCCTCTGAGCTGCGGCGCGAGATCGCCTCCTCCGCCGGGTTCTCCCCGCGCACCGGGCGCGCGGAGCTCGCCGGGCTGCTGGACGCCGCCGGCCGCCGGGACGAGACGGGGGTCACCTTCTCCACCCTCAGCCCGGCCGTCGCGCGCTCCCTGATCCGGCTGTGGCGCTCCCAGTTCGGCGTCGTGGCCCGCCTCGGGACCGTGGAGCCGGACCGCTTCGGGCGCCCGCGCTACTCGGTGCGGGCCGAGGGCGAGGCCGCGCTCCGGGCCGCAGGGGAGCTGCGCGCCGTGCGCGAGGCCCGGGGGGCCGCCGACCGTGCGGGCTACCTGCGCGGCGCCTTCGCGGGGGCCGGGTCGGTGACCCGGCCCGGAGGGGCCGGGGGACACCACCTGGAGTTCGTACACCCCGACGAGGAGTTCGTCCGGCGGGTGGCCCGCTTCTCCCGGGCCCCCCTCAGCGTGACCCGCCGCCGGGGGCGCTGGGTGGCCTACACCAAGAGCGCCGACGGGGTGACCACCCTGCTCTCCCAGATGGGGCTGCACGACGCCGTGCTCGAGTACGAGGCCCGGGCGGTGCTCGGCGAGGCCAAGGCCAACGCCAACCGCATCACCAACTTCGACGCGGCCAACGCCGGGAGGACCGCCCGCGCCGCCGCCCGGCAGCAGGCCGCCCTCCGGCGGCTCGACCCGGAGGGGCTGCCGCCGGCGCTCAGGGAGATGCTCGAGCTCCGGCTCGAGCACCCCGACGCGCCGCTCGCCGAGCTCGCCCGTCTCGGCGGGATCTCCCGCAGCGCCGCGAACCACCGGCTCCGGCGGCTCACCGCCCTCGGCGAGCGCGCCGCCCGTAGAGAGGACCCCTGTTAATCTCGGCGCGTTGCGGGCAGAATAGAGGGTGCAGTAGCAGTGCGAGAGATGGGAGAGGCGACGTGGCTGTACGCATAGGGATAAACGGCTTCGGCCGGATCGGGATGCTCGTGGCCAAGGCGGCGATGCAGCGCGGCGACGTGGAGGTCGTCGCGGTGAACGACCTCATGCCGATGGAGAGCCTCGCGCTGCTCTTCAAGCGCGACTCCACCCACGGCATCTGGGACGAGGACGTGGCCCTGGAGGGCAGCGTCCTGCGCGTGGGGGACCGCCAGATAAAGACCTTCTCCGAGCGCGAGCCCTCGGGCATCCCCTGGGGGGACGTGGGGGCCGACATCGTCGTCGAGGCCACCGGCAAGTTCACCAGCCGCGACGGCGCCGCCGGGCACCTGGAGGGCGGGGCCAAGAAGGTCGTCATCAGCGCCCCGGCCAAGGGCGCCGACGCCACCTTCGTCTACAAGGTCAACCACGAGACCTACGACCCGGACAACCACCAGGTGGTCTCCAACGCCAGCTGCACCACCAACTGCATCATCCCGATGGTCAAGGTGTTGCAGGACAACTTCGGCATCGAGAGCGGCTTCATGACCACCTGCCACGCCTACACCAACGACCAGAGCCTGCTGGACGCGGCGCACAAGGACCCCCGTCGGGCCAGGAGCGCCCCCAACAACATCGTGCCCACCTCCACCGGCGCGGCCCGGACGGCCGGCGTGATCTACCCCGAGCTGCGGGGCAAGGTCGACGGCATGGCCCTGCGGGTGCCGGTGCCGGACGGCTCGATCACGGACTTCGTCGCCGAGCTCTCGCGGGAGGCGAGCGTGGAGGAGGTGAACGGGGCGTTCCGGCGGGCCGCCGAGGGCGAGCTCTCCGGCATCCTGGAGTACTCCGAGGCCCCCATCGTCTCCCAGGACATCGTGGGCAACCCGGCCAGCTGCATCTTCGACGCCCCGCTGACGATGTCCACCGGCCGCACGGTCAAGGTGCTCGGCTGGTACGACAACGAGTGGGGCTACTCCAACCGCACGGTGGACCTGGTCTCCTACATCGGCGAGCGGCTCTAGGCCGCCGGGGGAGGCGTCGAACATCCTGCGCGGTCCGGGGGCCCCGGTCCCCGGGCCGCTTCTCCTGGAGGTGAGATGGACAAGCGGAGCGTGAGGGACCTCGAGCTGCGCGGGAAGAAGGTGCTCGTCCGGGTGGACTTCAACGTGCCGGTAAAGGACGGCGAGGTGACCGACGACACCCGCATCCGGCGGGCGCTGCCCACCATCCGCTACCTGCTGCAGCGGGGGGCGAGGGTCGCCCTGATCTCCCACCTGGGCCGCCCGAAGGGCGAGCCCGACCCCCGCTACAGGATGGACCCCGTGGCCCGGCGGCTCGAGGAGCTGCTCGGGGAGCCGGTCAGGAAGCTGGATGCCGCCACGGGCCCTGAGGTCGGCAGGGCGCTGGAGGAGCTGGAGCGGGGCGTGATCCTGCTGGAGAACTCCCGCTTCTACCCCGGGGAGACAAAGAACGACCCCGCCTTCGCCGCCGAGCTGGCCGGGCCCTTCGACCTCTACGTCAACGACGCCTTCGGGGCGGCCCACAGGGCCCACGCCACCACCGTGGGGGTCGCCGAGCGGCTGCCCGCCGCCGCCGGCTTCCTGCTGGAGCAGGAGCTGGACTACCTGGATGGGGTGCTGCGCAGCCCGGAGCGGCCCTTCGTGGCCATCCTCGGCGGGGCCAAGGTCTCGGACAAGCTGGGGGTCATCGAGAGCCTGCTCGGGGTGGCCGACCGCCTCCTCGTCGGGGGGGCGATGTGCTTCACCTTCCTGAAGGCCAGGGGCCTCGGGGTCGGAGCCTCGCTGGTCGAGGACGACTACCTCGGGGAGGCGCGTCGCCTCATGGAGGAGGCCGCCGACAGGCTCGTGCTCCCGGTGGACGTGGTCGTAGCCGAGAGGATGGAGGAGGGGGCCCGGACCCGGACCGTCCCGGTGGAGGAGATCCCGGAGGGCTGGATGGGCCTGGACATCGGCCCCCGGACGGTCGAGCTCTTCCGCCGGCACATCCTGCAGGCCAGGACCATCTTCTGGAACGGCCCCATGGGGGTCTTCGAGATCGACGCGTTCGCCAGGGGCACCGAGGGCGTGGCCAGGGCCGTCGCCGAGAGCGGGGCCACGAGCGTCGTGGGGGGCGGCGACTCGGTCGCCGCCGTCAGGAAGCTCGGCCTGGAGGACAGGATGAGCCACATCTCCACCGGCGGCGGGGCCTCGCTGGAGTACGTCGAGGGCAGGGAGCTGCCCGGCGTGGCCGTGCTGCCCGAGAAGGGGGAGGTCTAGAGGATGGCGGGGGAGAGGAGGCCGCTCATGGCGGCCAACTGGAAGATGAACAAGACCGTGCGGGAGGCGCAGGACTACATGGCCGCGCTCCTGCCGCGGGTGGCCGACCTCGCCGGGGAGGTGGACGTGGCCGTCTTCGCCCCGTTCACCTGCCTCTCAGAGGTTGCCCGGATGGCGGAGGGCTCGGGCGTCCTCGCCGGGGCGCAGAACTTCTTCTACGAGGACTCGGGGGCCTACACCGGCGAGGTCTCCGCCCCGATGCTCCTGGACGTGGGGGCGCGGGCCTCCATCGTCGGCCACTCGGAGCGGCGGGAGCTGTTCTGCGAGACCGACGAGTCGGTGGCGAGAAAGGCCCGCCGCGCCGTGGAGGCCGGACTCCTGCCCGTGGTCTGCGTCGGGGAGACCGAGGAGGAGCGCGACGCGGGCCGGATGTGGGAGAAGGTCTCCGGTCAGGTGCGGGCGGTGGTCGAGGGGCTCGGGGACGCCTCCGGGGGGCGGGTGGTCTTCGCCTACGAGCCCATCTGGGCCATAGGCACCGGAAAGACCGCCTCCCCCGAGGACGCCCAGGACGCCATCGGTCGCATCCGGGGGCTGCTCCGCGAGCTGAGGGGGGAGGGGTTCGCCGAGGAAGCGCGCCTCCTCTACGGCGGCTCCATAAAGCCGGAGAACATCTCCGAGATCATGGCGCAAAAAGACGTCGACGGCGGCCTGGTCGGCGGGGCGAGCCTGGAGGTGGGCTCCTTTCTGCAGCTCGTCGAGGCGGCGCGGGGGTGAGGAGGGAAAAGCGGGCCGCCCTGTGGTAGATTAACCGCCATGGTCTACGTGCTTGCTTTTCTGCACCTGGTCTTCTGCATAGCCCTCGTGGGCCTCATCCTGCTGCACTCGGGCAAGGGCGGCGGGCTCTCGGCCTCCCTGGGCGGCGGGGTGGGAGGTCCCTTCTCCGGCACGACCATCATGGAGAAGAACCTCACCCGCCTCACCCTGGTGGTGCTGGGCCTCTTCGTCCTCACCAACGTGGCCCTGGTCTTCCTGGGCTAGAAGAAAAGGAGGAGCCGCCCGGGGAGGATGGGGAGAACAGGCGACTCCTGCCCCACATTATACATCCGGCGGCCGCCGGCGGTGTACAAGCTGTCACAAGCTCCTGGAGGGGAAAGGGGAGTGTCGGAGGAGGGACTCGAACCCTCACGTCCTTTTTATCGGACACTAGGCCCTCAACCTAGCGCGTCTACCAATTCCGCCACTCCGACAGCGGCCCGCAGAGTATACGAAACAATCCGCCCGGGGTCAAAGTGCCTGCGGGGGAGGGCCTGAGCCCTTGCACCGGGGGTTGCGCTGGGCGGGTTTCGCGGCGGCCGCCCTGGTCGCGCTGCTCGCCGCCGCCTCCTGCGGCGGCTACCTCTACCTCAGGCTCTCCACCTCCCCGCAGACGAACGGCACGCTGGAGCTGGAGGGGCTGCGGAGGCCGGCGGAGGTGGTGCGCGAGCCCTCCGGCGTGGTCCACATACGGGCGGCCGACGAGCACGACCTCTTCTTCGCCCTGGGCGTGGCCCACGCCCAGGACCGGCTGTGGCAGATGGAGTTCCAGCGGCGGGTGGGGGCGGGGCGGCTCTCCGAGGTGCTCGGCCGGGCCGCGCTCGAGCAGGACCGCTTTCTGCGGACCTTCGGCTTCTACCGGGCGGCGAGGAGCGCCTACCGGAGCCTGGGCCCGGAGGGGAGGGCCGCCGTGGATGCCTACGTCGCGGGGGTGAACGCCTACCTGCGGACCGACCCCGGGCTGCCGCTGGAGTTCCGGCTGCTCGGCTACGAGCCCGAGCCCTGGCGCCCGGCCGACGTGCTGGTGTGGGCGAAGATGATGAGCTTCGACCTCTCGGCCAACTACGAGTCCGAGCTGGAGCGCTACCGGCTGCGGGCTCGGGGGCTCCAGCCCTCGCGCATCGCGGAGCTCATGCCCCCGTACCCGGAGGACGGACCCGTCATCCTCCCGGAGGGGGGCGGGGCCTCGCCGCAGGCTGAGCGGCAGGCGGAGGCCCTGCTCCGGCTGCGGCGCTCGCTCCCCGTCTCGCTCGAGGCCTCCAACAACTGGGTCGTCTCTGGGCGGCGCACCGAGAGCGGGGCCCCGCTTTTGGCCAACGACCCCCACCTGGGGCTCGGGGTGCCCCCGCTCTGGTACCTGGCGCACCTGAAGTCCCCCACGCTCGAGGCCGTGGGGGCCACCCTGCCGGGCGTGCCCGGGGTGGTCATCGGGCGCAACCGCGACATAGCCTGGGGGGTGACCAACGTGGGCGCCGACGTGCAGGACCTCTATGTCCTGGAGGAGGCCCGGGACGGGAGGGGCTACCGTTACAGGGGAGAGGTGCGCCCTTACCGGGTGCGCGAGGAGAGGATAGAGGTCGGGGACGGGGAGGATGTCACCCTGCGGGTGCGCGAGACGGTCTACGGGCCGGTCGTCTCCGGCGTGGTCGACGCCCCGGGGGCCCGCCCGCTCGCCCTCCGCTGGACCAGCCTCGAGCCCGAGGACCGGACCATAGAGGCCTTTCTCGGGGTGAACCGGGCCGGAGGCTGGGAGGAGTTCAACGAGGCGCTGCGCCTCTACAAGGCGCCGAGCCAGAACTTCGTCTACGCCGACGAGGAGGGGAACATCGGGTACGTGGCGCCGGGGAAGTTCCCGGTGCGGCGGGAGGGGCACAGCGGGCTCGCCCCGGTCCCCGGGGACGGCCGTTGGGACTGGGAGGGGAGCGTGCCGTTCGAGAGCTGGCCGCGGGCGCTCAACCCCCGGGAGGGCTTCGTGGTGACGGCCAACAACAAGGCCGTGCCCGACTCCTACCCCTACAGGATCTCGCTGGAGTGGGCCGAGCCGTACCGGGCGGAGAGGATCCGGCGGATGATCCTCTCCGCCGGGAGGCTCGGGGTGAAGGACATGGTGCGCATCCAGCAGGACCGGCGTTCGCTGCTCTTCGAGGATTTCCGTCCGGTGCTGGAGGACCTCGGGCCGCTCGGTCCCCGGGCCCGGCAGTGGCGGGAGCGGCTGCTGCGCTGGGACGGCGACGCCCGGCCGGGCTCGCGGGAGGCGGCGCTCTTCGAGGCCTGGTACACGGAGCTGACGCGCCTCCCCGCGCGGGAGGTGGGCCGGAGGTACTGGGACGAGCCCCGCTACCTGCTGCGGGCGATGCGGCGCGGCGACCGCAGCTGCCGGCCCTCGGGCGGCCGCGGGGACTGCCTCCGCTTCGCCGCCCGGGCCCTGGAGCGGGCGCTCGAGCGCCTGGGGGAGGAGGTGCCCGAGTGGGGCGCGGCGCACCGGGCCGTCTTCGAGCACCCGGTGCTCTCCCAGACGCCGCTCGCCCGCTTCGCGGGGAGGGAGGTGGCCGCCGGGGGCGACGCCTACACCGTCAACGTGGGGCCCTACGACCCGGCGAGCTTCCGGATGGACTCCGGGCCCAGCTACCGCCAGGTGGTGGACCTCTCCCCGGAGGGACGCTCGCTCTACGTGATCCCCATGGGCCAGTCCGGGAGCCCACTCTCCGGGCACTTCGACGACCTCCTCGGGCTGTGGAGCGGCGGCGGTTACCTGCGGATGCGCACCGCCGGGTACGAGGCGGACGACGCCCTCACCCTGCGTCCGGCCCGCTAGGCACGGGCTCGGCCCGCTCGAAGGCCCTTGCCAGCGCCCGGTATCCGGCGTCGGTGGGGTGGACGTCGTGGGGCCGCAGGTACTCCTCCTCGCGGCCCCGGAAGAGCTCCGGGGCGTTGGCGACGGCGGCGCCGTGTCGGGCGGCGCAGGCCAGGATCTCGGCGTTCATCCGGGCCGTCCAGCGGTCCGCCGGGCCGCCCGGGTCCGGGCTGTACAGGAGGAGCACCGAGATCCGGGGCGCGGGCTTCGAGGCCCGGCCGAGGGTGGAGAGGATCCGGTCCAGGTTCTCGCCGAACTCCTCGAGGGCCGCCTCCCGCCGGCGCCCGGGCCCGCGTTCGGCCTGCAGCAGGTCGTTCCCGCCGAGGGAGAGGGTGACGAGCGCCCCCGGGTTGCGCCGCAGGAACGCCTCGGCCCGGGCGAGCTGCGAGGCGGAGGGGTCCGGGTAGGACCCTATAAAGCTCTCGCTGGTCTCCCCGCTCACCCCGAGCTGGACGAGGTTCACCTCCCGGCCGGTCTCGCGCTCCAGGCGGGCCTCGTACAGCGGGGCGTACCCGCGCTCCGGAGGGTCGGAGGCTCCCACCCCCACGGCGAGCGAGTCGCCCAAGGAGAGGTAGGCGAGCGGGGGGCGCCCGCCGGAGCAGGAGGAGCCGGCGAAGAGCAGCGCCGCCAGGAGAAGGGCGAGCAGGGGGGTGTGTGCCCGCCGGGGCATCGCGGCCGAGAGTGTACCAGAGATGTGAGGGCGGGGTCTTGTGTGCTAATGTCCTCTGCGGCATGGCAGCGCAGGAAGGGCCCGGGGTCTTCTGGCCGGTGAACTTCGCCCACCGGGGCGCGTCGGCGCGCGCCCCGGAGAACACGCTGGAGGCCTTCCGCCTCGGGGTGGAGGCGGGGGCCGGGGGGCTCGAGATGGACCTCCACATGACGCGCGACGGCGAGATCGTGGTGATCCACGACCACACCGTGGACCGGACCACCGACGGCTCCGGCGCGGTGCGCGAGATGAGCCTGCGGGAGCTGCGGCGGCTGGACGCGGGCTACCGCTTCAGCCCCGACGGCGGGAGGAGCCACCCGTACCGCGGCCGGGGGCTGAGGGTGCCGACGCTGCGCGAGGTCTACGAGGCCTTCCCCCGCGCGGCGGTGAACATGGAGATAAAGGAGCCCGTGCCGGGGATAGAGAGGCGGGTCCTGGAGGTGATAGACGGGGCGGGGGCGCGGGGGAGGACGCTGGTCGCCGCCTTCGACCACGGGATAGTGCGGCGCTTCCGGGAGGCGTCGGGCGGGGAGGTGGCCACCTCGGCCTCCCGGCTGGAGGTCGTGGCCTTCTACGCGCTCGTCCGGCTGGGGCTCTGGCGGTTTGCCCGCCCGGGCTACGCCGCGCTACAGATCCCGGTCCGCCGGCGCGGCATAGAGCTCATCACCCCCTCCCTCGTCGCCGCGGCCCACGCCCTCGGCGTCAGGGTGGACGCGTGGACGATAAACGAGCCGGAGGAGATGCGCCGGCTGCTGGGGCTCGGGGTCGACGTGGTGATGACCGACCGCCCGGAGGAGCTGGAGAAGGTGCTGCGGGCGGGGCGGGTGTAGACTCGGGCTGTGCGGTATCAGGACCCTGCGAGGAGGAAGATGATCCAGGACTCCATCATAAAGGACCCTTCGCTGGCCCCCGAGGGGCACCGAAAGATAGCGTGGGTGGCGCAGCACGCGCCGGTGCTGCGCGCGATAGCGCAGCGGCGGCTCTCCGACGGCTCGCTGCGGGGCCGCCGGGTGGCGATGACCATCCACCTGGAGGCCAAGACCGCCTACCTGGCGATTCTGCTGCGCGAGGCGGGGGCGGAGGTGACCGTCTCGGGGAGCAACCCGCTCTCCACCCAGGACGCGGTGTGCGCGGCGCTCGCGGAGCGGGGGGTGCGGGTCTTCGCCACGCACGACCCCTCCCCCGAGGAGTTCGAGGGTTACCTGATGCGCACCATAGAGACGGCGCCGGAGATCATCATAGACGACGGGGCCGAGCTGGTGAGCCGGATGGTGCTCCACCGGCCGGACCTCCTGCAGAACGTGGCGGGGGCTTCCGAGGAGACGACCACCGGCGTCATAAAGCTGCGCGCCATGGACGAGGAGGGGGTGCTGCCCTTCCCGGTGCTGGCCGCCAACGACGCCCGGATGAAGCACCTCTTCGACAACCGCTACGGCACCGGCCACTCCTCCATAGCCAGCATCGTCTCCAACACCAACCTCTTCCTCTCGGGGAAGGTGGTGGTGGTTATGGGCTTCGGTTGGGTCGGCCGGGGCCTGGCCCGCTACGCCGACGGGATGGGCGCCCGGGTGGTGGTGTGCGAGCCGGACCCGGTCAAGCTGATCGAGGCTTACGCCGAGGGCTACGAGGTGATGAACTCGCTGCGCGCCGCCGAGGTGGGGGACGTGTTCGTGACCGGCACGGGCAACCTGAAGGTGCTGCGGGCCGAGCACTTCGAGCGGATGAAGGACGGTGCGATCCTGGCGAACGCCGGCCACTACGACCACGAGTTCGACCTGGCGGCCCTGAGGGAGATGGCGGTGGCCGAGCGGGAGGCGCGGGCGAACATCACGGAGTATGAGCTTCCCGACGGCCGCAGGCTGCACGTGCTGGCGCGGGGGCGGCTGGTGAACATCGCCGCCGCCGACGGGCACCCGGTGGAGATCATGGACCTCACCTTCGCCGTGCAGGCGCTGGCGGCGCACCACCTGGCGAACCACGCCGCGGAGATGCGCCCGGGGCTGCAGCCGATCCCGCAGGAGATCGACGAGCTGGTCGCGCGCACCAAGCTGGACACGATGGGCGTGGAGCCGGAGAGGCTGACCGGGGAGCAGCTGGCGTACCTGAGGAGCTGGCGGTAGCCTTGGAGGCGAGGGTGCGCCCGATGTCTCCGGAGGACGTCGGGGCGGCCTACAGGGTCTCCGCCGTGGCGTTCGCCGAGCGGGAGGAGGAGCGGGCGAGGGTTTTGCGGGGCGAGGACCCGGAGGCGGAGGGGAGGATGGAGCGCTTCCGGCACCTGCTGCGCACCGACCCCGGGGGCTCGTGGGTCGCGGAGGTCTGCGGGCGGGTGGTCGGGGTGGCCGCCGCCCTGCGGCGGGAGGGGCTCTGGGGCCTCTCCGTCTTCGCCGTCTCCGGGGAGTTCCGCGGGCGCGGGGTGGGGGCGGAGCTGCTGCGCCGGGCCCTGGGGTACGCGGAGGGGTGCCGGGGCGGCCTGATCGTGGCCTCCACCCACCCGGCGGCGCTGCGCCGCTACGCGCTCGCGGGGTTCTCCCTCCGCCCGACCCTCTCGGCACGCGGGACCGTCCGGCGTCCGGCCCCGCCAGAAGAGCCCGGCGTGCGGGAGGGCGGCGAGGAAGACCTGGAGCTCGCCGCCCGGGTGGACCGGAGGGTGCGCGGCGCCCCCCACGGCCCGGACCTGGAGCACCTCCTCCGGCGGGGGGCCGGGATGCTCGTCTGCGAGCGGCGCGGGGAGGAGGGGTACGCCGTCTTCCGGGAGGGCTCCCCCCTGCTGCTCGCCGCCTCCGGCCCCGGGGTTGCCGCCCGCCTGCTGCGGGGCGTGCTGGCCCGGGCCCCGGCGGGGCGGGAGGTGGAGGTGCGTTGGATCACGGGCGGGCAGGACTGGGCGGTGCGGGTGGCGCTCGAGGCCGGGCTCGGGCTCGGGCCCTCCGGCCCTATGTGCGTCCGGGGCGAGGTCGGGCCGCTCGCGCCCTACCTGCCGAGCGGCCCCTTTCTCTGATGGCGCGCAAAAGAACGATCACCATCCGGTACACCGGCTTCAGGGAGTGCCCCAACTGCGGCGGCCGCGGCGACGACGGGGCCGCCTGGCGGCCGCTCGAGTGCCGCCGCTGCCGGGGGCGCGGCAGGCTGGTGACGGAGGTGGAGGTGGTGGACTCGGAGGAGGGGAGGCTCCCCCGCGACCGCTACGACTTCAACGCCCAGGGGGAGGTCTTTCTGCTGGACGTGGAGGAGGGCGAGGAGATAGAGGTCATCCGTCCCGAGGACCCGTGGGGCTGACCCCGGCGACCGTCCGCAGCCCCTGGGCCAGCGCCGCCGCGAAGAGCGCCGCGATGACGTCGTAGGTGGACCACGCGCCGTAGCCCGGGCGGCTCACCTCCCCGAAGCGCCGGGCGTAGCCCTCCGGGTCGTCCAGGGCGGCCCACTCGTAGGCGATGGGGAACAGGGCCCACTCGGCGGCGGTGGCCGCGAGCGCCATCGCCGCCGCCGCCGGGATTCCCCACCACCCGCCGCGCAGCGCCAGCAGCACCGCCAGCGCCACCAGGACCGCGAGGCGGGAGACCTGGATCAGGGTTACCCTCCCGGCCTCTCCGGCGTAGGCGCTCCGCCAGGAGAACACCTCCGCCCCGAAGCCGAAGATGGCCGCCGCGACGGCGCATCCCACGGTGAGGGCGAGCAGCGAGCGCGGCGTCCCGCTCACCGGGAGAGCCCCTCCAGCACCGCCCGCGCCGGGAGGCGGTCCTTGAACGGTATGATCCCGCCGCGCACCGCCCCGGAGAGCGCCTCCGGGGAGGCGCCGAGCCGCTCGGAGGCGGCGACCAGCAGCCGGTGGCCCCTCCGGTTCGCCTCCCGCAGCACCTCCACCCGCTCCACCAGGTTCCGCTCGGACCAGAAGCCCAGTATCTCCAGGTGGGCCGTCTGCCCGGCCGCGGGGTTGCGGAGGGTGAAGTCCGGGACGAGCGCGGTCCGCAGCTCGGGGAGCGGCAGGATCGTCGGCCCCTCCTCGAGCTGCCAGCCGCCGGTGTCCGCGCACCGCTCCCAGGCGCGGGCGAAGGCCCGCCGGACCTCCTCGCGGTCTCCCTCGCCGCGCGCGCCGGCGTGGTGGCTCTTCAGGCCGCAGGTCTCGGAGTCCAGCTCGAGGCGGGCCTCCCGCCCGCGCCACTCCACGGCCGCGGAGAGCCGCCACGGGGAGGTCAGCAGCAGCCCCGGCAAGAACCGGGCCAGCCGCACCCCGTACTTGCGGGTCGGGCCGAAGAGGGAAAGGGGGCCGTCCAGCAGGATCCTGTAACCCTCCCCGAGGGGCTCCAGGCGGTAGATCAGGCCGAGGTTCTTCACGTAGCGGAAGACGGTCCTGGCGTCGGCCCCCGGCCCGAGGTCCACCACCATCTCGCGGGCGGCGTACAGCACCCCCTGCACCTGGGCGGTGTTGTACCGCTCCAGGAGCTGCTCCGGCCGCACCTCCTCGAAGGAGGCGAGCCGCTGGGCCGCCTGCCGGTCGGCGTACATGACGGCGGCCGGGTCCTCCACCCCCGTCTCGGCGGCGACGCGGGCGAGCACCTCCTCCCGGGTGGGTCCGCCGAGGATGTCCGGCTCGGGGGCGGGGAGCCCGGGCAGCTCGGCCGCGAGCTCGAAGATGCGGGTGCGGACGGCGTACGGGTCGGCGGCGGTGGGGGGAGCCCACTCGGCCCGCTCCTCCAGCAGCCGGGCGAGGGCGCGCACCACCCGGAAGCCGCGCCGGGGGTCTATCCGGGGCCCGAGCTCCTCCTCCAGCGCCTCCAGCCTCCCCACCAGCGAGGCCCGGTCGGCCCCCAGGTGCGCCGCGTAGAGGGCGCACAGCTCCCCGGCGGCCTCCAGCGCCCGCGGGTCCCGCGGCGAGAGCCGGTGCGGCACGAGCCTCCCCCGCCGCACGGCGGCCATCACGTGCTCCGAGCGCAGCACCCTAGAACCCCTCCCCGCGCCGCCGGGAGGCGAACTCCTCGCCCGTCTCCCGGCTCACCAGCTCGTAGAGCACCGCCCGCTTGCCCTCCCGCGGGCGCAGGAGCCGGCCGAGCCGCTGGACGTACTCCCGCCGGGAGGCGCTCCCGGCCAGGATGATCCCCACCCCCGCCTCGGGCACGTCCACCCCCTCGTTGAGCACGTCGGAGGCTATGATCGCCCGGTAGCGGCCCTCCCGGAAGCGGTCCAGGATCTCCTTCCGCTCCCGGGCCGGGGTCTCGTAGGTTATGCCGGGCAGCAGAAACCGCCGGGAGAGGGCGTAGACCTCCTCCACGCTCTTGGTGAACACGATGCACCGGTCGTTCCAGTGCTTTTTGAGGAGGTTCTCCAGCGTGGCGACCTTGCGGACGGCGGAGTTCTGGATCTCGCGCCGCTTGCGCGCCGCGAGCAGCGCCTCCCTGCCCCCGGAGTGGCTGGTGGAGGCCACGAGGATAAAGCGCTGCCAGTCCTCGGGGGAGCGGATCTGGAGCCGGTGCTTGCGCAGAAAGTCCCTGTACACGGCGTCGGCCTGGGCGTACTCGAGCCGCTCCCGGGCGGTGAGCTCTATGGGGATGCGCACGAGCTCGTAGGGGGCCAGGTAGCGCCCGGCGAGCTCTCCGGGCGAGCGGCGGTAGACCACCGGCCCGGCGAGCTCCGGCAGGAGCGCGTGCCGCCCGTCGGGCCTCTCGGGGGTGGCGGTGAGCCCGAGGGCGTAGGGGGCGAGCAGCATCTGCGGGATGACGGCGTACTTCTCCGCCGGGAGGTGGTGCACCTCGTCGTAGACGACCAGCGCGAAGCGGTTCCCGTAGCGCTCGGCGTGGATGTAGGCCGAGTCGTAGGTGGTGACGGTGAGCGGGGTGACCTCGTGGTAGCCCCCGCCGAGCAGCCCCACCCTCACCGAGGCGCCGAAGGCGTCCGCGAGCACCGAGTACCACTGCTTGAGGAGCGCCAGCGTGGGCACCACCACGAGCGTGCTCCTCCCGGTCCGCTCGATGGCCCCCACCGCAACCGCGGTCTTCCCGGCCCCGGTGGGCAAAACCACGATGCCCCGGAGCCCCGCCTTGCGCCAGGCCGCTATGGCCTCCCGCTGGTAGGGGCGCGGCTCCAGGGCGACCCGGGACTCCAGGCTCAGCCGCTGGAAGGCCGCGGCCCGGTCGGCGTGCGGGATCCCGGCCTCCCGCATCCACAGCACGGCCCTCCGGTAGGCGGAGGCCGGGGCCCGCCACTCGCGGGTCCGCCCGTCCCACACGAAGGGCTCGGGGAGCTCCCGCGAGCGGCGGGCCCCGGCGGCGACCAGCGTGCCGGCGTCGTAGAGCAGCTCTATCACGCTGCGGGAAGCATAACCGAGGCGCCGGGAGATCTCATCGGCCATAAGAGATGTTCCTTCTCCCGCGGACCGCAACCCTTGTATAGTGTAGCGGATGGGTGAAGCAAGCATTGCAGGCATGTGTCGGCCGCGCGGCACCTTGCGCGCCGCCGCGCTCCTCGGCCTCCTCCTGCTGCTCGCCGGGTGCTCCGGGGGGGCCGTCGGGGGGGAGGCGCGTGATCCCGGGAAGCCCGCCGGGGGGGAGGACCCGGTCGGGGAGATGAGCGTCCGGGAGATGGTCGGGCAGATGTTCGTGGTCAGCCTCGGCGGCACGCAGCCCGACTACTACATAGAGAAGATGGTCCGGGAGCGCAACGTCGGCGGGGTGCTGCTCTTCGGCTACAACATGCGGAGCCTCCCGCAGGTGCGCCGCCTCACCGGCGAGCTGCAGCGGCTCTCCATGGCCACCGAGCCCGCCGTGCCCCTCCTCGTCGCGGTCGACCAGGAGGGGGGAGAGGTGCAGAGCGCCCCCTGGGTCTCCCCGCAGCCTTCGGCCGCCGAGATCGGGGCCTCCGGCGACCCGGAGGCCGCGCGCCGGGTCGCCAGGAGGATCGGCTCCGAGCTGCTCGAGGCGGGGGTGAACACGGACCTCGCGCCCGTCGTGGACACCGGCTTCGGGGCGGCGATCGGCAGCCGCTCCTACGGCGAGGACCCGGAGCTGGTGTCCCGGATGGGGTCGGCGGCGGTGGAGGGCTTCAGGGAGGCCGGGGTGATCTCCGCGGCCAAGCACTTCCCGAACCACGGCCCCGCCACCTCCGACTCCCACACCGGCCTCCCGATCGTGGACCACGACATGGACACCGTGCTCTCCCGCGACCTGCCGCCGTTCGCGGCGGCCGTCCGGGCCGGGGTCCCCATGGTGATGGTGGGGCACCTGCTCTACCCCGCCATAGACCCGGAGAACCCGGCCAGCATGTCCCCGCAGGCCATCCGGCTCCTCCGCGAGCGTCTCGGCTTCGACGGCGTGGTCATAACCGACGACCTGGCCATGGCCGGGGCCCGCCAGGGCGGGAGCGTGGCCCGGGCGGCCGTGAGGGCCGTCTCCGCCGGGGCCGACATGCTCATCGTCTCCAGCCCGCCCCCCCAGCAGGCCGAGGCCTATGACGCCTTGGTGCGCGCCGTGCGGTCCGGCGGGATCCCCGAGCGCCAGGTCCGGGCGTCCGTCCGCCGGATAGTGGAGATGAAGGAGGATTACAACCTCTATGCAAGGCATTAAGGTAGAATGTGTTCGGAGGACACGAGGGGTTGCCGGAGGCGGGCGGCTCTGTCTCTTTTGGAGAGGAGGAGGTAGGAGAGATGGCTGAGGTAACGCTCGAGAACGTCACCAAGGTCTACGGAGAGGACGTAGTCGCGGTCAGGGACATGAACCTCGACATCCCCGACGGGGAGTTCGTGGTCTTCGTCGGGCCCTCGGGGTGCGGCAAGAGCACGGCGCTGCGCATGATCGCCGGGCTCGAGGACATCTCCAGCGGCAAGATCTTCATCGGCGACGAGCTCGTCAACGACAAGCCGCCGCGCGAGCGCGACATCGCCATGGTCTTCCAGAACTACGCGCTATACCCGCACATGAACGTCAGGGAGAACATGGGCTTCGCGCTCAAGCTCCGGAAGATGCCCAAGGACGAGATAAACCGGCGGGTGGAGGAGGCGGCGCGCATCCTCGGTATAGAGCGCTTTCTGGACCGCAAGCCCAAGGCGCTCTCCGGCGGCCAGCGGCAGCGGGTCGCGCTCGGGCGGGCCATCGTCCGGGAACCCAAGGCCTTCCTCATGGACGAGCCTCTCTCCAATCTGGACGCCAAGCTCAGGGTGCAGATGCGCACCGAGATCGCCAAGCTGCACAACAGGATCGGGACCACCACCATCTACGTCACCCACGACCAGACCGAGGCCATGACGATGGCCGACAGGATCGTGGTCCTCAAGGACGGGGTGGTGCAGCAGATAGCCCCGCCGCAGGAGATGTACGACCACCCGGAGAACATCTTCGTGGCCGGGTTTATCGGCTCTCCGGCGATGAACTTCATCATGGCGCGCCTGGAGAGGGAGGACTCTGGCTTTGTGGCGACCTTCGGCCGGACCCGGGTCCCCATCCACGAGGAGGCCGTACGCTTCGCCAGGGAGCGCGGCAGGGAGCTGGAGGCCTACGCCGGCAAGGAGGTCGTCCTGGGGATAAGGCCCGAGCACATAGAGGACGCCCGGTTCGCCGAGGAGGCGGGCTCCCGGGAGAGCACCATAGAGGTCGAGCCGCAGGTCATAGAGAGCATGGGCAGCGAGAAGTACGTCTACTTCGACGTGCCCCGGGAGCAGCACGCCCACACCCGGACCATCGACGAGATGGAGGCCGAGGTCGGCACCGGCGACGGGGGCGCCGAGTCGGAGGCCGCCGGCGGGGAGAGCGGCGAGCTGATGGTGGCCAGGGTCTCGGCGGAGAGCGACGCCCGGGAGGGCCACAAGGTTCTGCTGGTCATCGACTCCTCCAAGGTCCACCTCTTCGACCCGGAGACCGAGAAGGCCATCCTGTAGCGGGTCGGGGAACCCGGCGCGGACCCAACGAGACGGAAAGGAGCGGCACATCGTGGAGGAGAGGAGAAGGGCGGAGAAGACCGGCGGGGTTCTCCGCCGCAGACTAGGCCGGAGGGAGTTCCTCAGGCTCGGCGGGGCCTCGCTCGCGGGCGCGGCGCTGCTCGGGAGCGCGGCCTGCGGCGGGGGCGGGGGAGGCCCGCAGCGGGCGGAGGACGGCAGCATCCTCTTCAACTTTTCCTTCGGCCCCGACCCCTCGGGGACCCTGCAGGAGCTGGTCAGGAGGTTCAACGAGCGGTACAAGGGCGAGTACAAGGCCAACTGGCGGGAGATGCCGGCCCAGACCGAGCAGTACTTCGACCGCCTCAGAACCCAGTTCCAGGCCGGCGGGGGGGACATAGCCCTCATCGGGGGGGATGTGATCTGGCCGGCCCAGTTCGCGGCGAACGGCTGGATCGTGGACCTCTCCGACCGCTTCCCCGAGTCCGAGAGAGAGAAGTTCCTCGACGGCCCCATCCAGGCCAACACCTACGAGGGCAAGATCTACGGGGTCCCCTGGTTCACCGACGCGGGCATGCTCTACTACCGCAAAGACCTCCTGCAGAAGAGCGGGTACTCGGAGCCGCCCAGAACCTGGGACGAGCTCAAGGAGATGGCCCTGCGCGTCAAGCAGGACTCCGGGACCAAGTTCGGTTTCGTCTTCCAGGGGGCGAACTACGAGGGCGGGGTGGTGAACGGGCTCGAGTACATCTGGACGCACGGGGGGGACGTGCTGGACCCGGAGGACCCCACGAAGGTCATCATAGACAGCCCCGAGTCGGTGGCGGGGCTGAAGACCGAGCGGAGCATGGTGGAGGAAGGGGTGGCGCCCGAGGC
>Ga0068704_100082_pt1 | contig 58334 bp, 68 predicted proteins | sample CeladaPassaD2F12_FD_62225 | JGI IMG/M metagenome (GOLD analysis project Ga0068704, IMG submission 62225) | Cellulose-adapted microbial communities from the Joint BioEnergy Institute, USA - Passage D2F12 | ecosystem: Engineered > Bioreactor > Continuous culture > Unclassified | place: USA, Joint...
GGTGGTGGCCTGCGAGGTGCTCGTGGCCACCCCGGGGGTGCGCAACCTCATCCGGGAGGGGAAGAACCACCAGCTCTACTCCGCGATGCAGACCGGCGGCAAGTTCGGGATGCAGACGCTCGACGCCGCGCTCGCGGGCCTCGTCCGCCGGGGCGTGGTCTCCCCCGAGGAGGCCGGGCGGCACGCCTCGAACCCCGACGAGCTGCGGCGGCTCGCCGGGGCCTACGCGGGCGGCGCGCGGGGGGTCTTCTAGGTGGGCGTCTTCGCCTACAAGGCCCGCGACCGGCAGGGGCAGGTGGTGCGGGACACCGTGGAGGGCCCGGACCCGATGTCCGTCGCCGCGGCGCTGCGCAGCCAGGGGCTTTTGGTCATCGAGGTCAAGGAGCAGGGCGTCGGGCAGAGGGACATCCTGGAGCCCTTCAAGCGGGTGCGGCTCGGGGATCTCGTGGTGTTCACCCGGCAGCTCTCCACCATGATCAACGCCGGTCTGCCCATCGTGCGGGCGCTCCACATCCTCGAGGAGCAGACCGCCAACAAGAAGCTGCGCGACGTCATCGGGAAGGTCCGCTCCGACGTGGAGGCCGGGATGGCGCTCTCGGAGGCGCTGGAGCGGCACCCCGAGGTCTTCGGGCGGCTGTACGTGGAGATGGTGCGGGCCGGGGAGGTCGGCGGGGTGCTGGACCGGGTGCTCCTGCGGGTCGCCTCCCAGCTGGAGAAGGACCAGGAGCTGCGGCGCAAGATAAAGAGCGCCCTCGCCTACCCGGCCGTGGTGCTGGTGGCGGCGGTGCTCGCCGCGGCGTTCATGCTCATCTTCATCGTCCCCATCTTCGCCCGCATGTTCGAGGATCTGGGCGGGACGCTCCCGCTGCCGACCCGGATCGCGATGGGGATCTCCGGCCTGCTCACCGGGCCCTGGGGGCTCGCCCTGGCGGCGGCGCTCGCGGGCGGGGGCCTCCTGTTCGCGCGCTGGCTCCGGACCGAGGAGGGCCGGAGGTTCTGGGGCAGGACGGTGCTCCGGATACCCCTCAGGATCGGGGAGACCGTCAGAAAGGCCGTGCTCGCCCGCTTCGCCCGCACGCTCGGCTCGCTCGTCGCCGCCGGCGTGCCCATCCTGCAGGCCATAGAGATCACCGCCGCCTCCTCCGGCAACTGGGTGGTGGAGAACGCCCTCATGAAGAGCCGGGACGCCATCCGGGAGGGCCACCCGCTCCACCGGCCCCTGGAGGGCGAGGCCGTCTTCCCGCCCATGGTCACCCGCATGATCGCCGTCGGCGAGGAGACCGGCGATCTGGAGGGGATGCTCGGCAAGATAGCGGACTTCTACGAGTCCGAGGTGGAGGCGGCGGTGAAGGCCCTCACCTCCATCATAGAGCCCGTCATGATCGTGATCGTCGGGGGGATCGTGGGCGGGATCATCATCTCCATGTACCTCCCGATGTTCCGGATCTTCGAGCTTATCGAGTAGGAGAGCACTTGACCGCAGCAACGAGACAGGCACCATCCCGCAGAGCACGGGCCGCAGAGCTCGTCGCGGCCTACCGCGACGGGGGCGACCGCCGGGCGCTGGAGCGCCTGTTCGCCTCCCACGGGGCCCTGCTCAAGAGCATCGCGCGCCGCTACGCCGGCTCCTCGGGCGAGTCCTACGAGGACCTGCTGCAGGCGGGCTACGTGGGGCTCATGAAGGCCGTGAACGGCTACGACCCCTCCTCCGGGGCCGCCTTCTCCTCCTACGCCTACTCGATGATGGAGGGCGAGATCCGGCACCACCTCCGGGACTCGGGGCTGGTGCGCCGCCCCCGGTGGGCCTCCGGCCTCTACGCCCGCGTCTCGGAGGCCACCGCCCATCTCACCCGCGAGCTGGGCCGCCCCCCGCTCCCCGAGGAGGTCGCCCGCGAGGCGAACATCACGCCCGAGGGCATCCGCGAGCTGATGAAGGTCTATCTGGCCACCAGCGTCTCCTCGCTCGACGAGGAGCCCGACCTCGGCGCCATACGCAGCCTCCACTACGAGAGCTTCTCGCTCCCGGTGGAGGACCGCATCTGGCTCGAGGAGGCGCTCGAGTCCCTCAGCGAGCTGCAGCGCAAGGCGGTGTACCTGTTCTTCTACAAAGACCTCTCGCAGACGGAGATAGGGCGCCGCCTCGGGCTGCCCCAGCGGAAGGTCTCCCGGCTGGTGGCCTCGGCGGTGAAGAGCCTCGCCCGGAAGCTCGGACCGGAGGGCGAGCAAGACTACAGCCCGGCAGCCTGAGGGAGGGGATGCGGTCACAGAGCAAAGAGCGCAACGGCGGCACCGAGGAGGGCTTCACCCTGCCCGAGCTCATGACCGCCATAGCCATAATGGGGATACTCCTCGCCATAGCCATCATCATCCTGCTCGGCATCCTGGAGCAGCGGCGGGTGGACGCCGCGGCGAACCAGCTCGCCGCCGACCTGCGGCTCGCCCACGCCCGGGCCACCAACCAGCTCACCGACTGGCGGGTCGTTCTCTACCCCGAGCGGGAGGAGGAAGAGGCGGGCCCGGACTACCTCCTCGTGAAGCTCAAAGCCCCCTACGAAGATGGAGACCCCACCCCGGTCGTGGTATCCACCACGCAGCGCACTTTCCCCGCAGGCGTGAAGATACGGGACCACGCCCCGCATCTGAAGGACCCCTCGCCCGCCGAGACCTGGATGGCTCCTCCCTCCTCCGCGGGCACCACCCGCACCCTGGAGTTCAACTCCGACGGCTCCGTGTGGGCGCGGTACGGCCCCAGCGGATCGGCGAGGGTAACCATCGACGGCGACCCGGAACGCAGGGTCGTCTTCCTGTCCGCCACCTCGAGGGTCAGGGTTGAGTAAGCACCTCGGAGACGAGTCCGGCTACTCGCTGGTGGAGGTTCTGGTCTCCATCATGATCCTCACCATGGCCATCGTCCCGATGGTCGCGATGTTCGACGTGGGGCTCGAGAGCGCCACCCTCGGCGGCAACTACGACAGGGCGCGCTCGCTCGCCAAGAAGCAGCTGGAGATCGTCCAGAGCCAGACGTACAACCGGGTGCGGGCTAACTTTCCGCAGGGCTGCCCCTCCGGCCCCGGGACGTTCGACGCGGGAGGCCGCTCCGTCTCCACGGACTGCACCGACCCGGACTTTCCCGGCTTCGTCTTCGACGTCGAGAAGCAGTACATGAGGCTCGACGAGGGGTCGGGCACCTTAGCCGAGACGGCAGAGAACCGGGGCCTCATGCGCGTGAGGATAACCGTGAGCTGGGAGTCCCGGAGCAAGCAGTACACCGCAACCGCCCTCAAGGCCAGATGAAGGCAGCCAGAAAACTGGCTTCCGGAGAGCAGGGGTTCACGCTGGTCGAGATGCTGGTGACGATCGTCGTCATGATGGCGGCCCTTCTCGCGCTGCACAGCATCTTCGACATGAGCCTCCGGGTCTTCAGCTTCGGCAACGACAAGCTCGAGGCCGTACAGAACGCCCGGCTCGGCATGGACCGCCTGGAGCGCGAGTTGCAGGGTGCCTACCCGGTGGACAAGACCCAAGGACACGACCACCTCTTCTTCGCCCCCCCGGACCCTTCCGCGCCCGCGCTGCCCCCCACGGAGACCGCTCCCGACGGCAGCGTCTTCAGCCGCAGCATCACCTTCGGCATCGAGGGCTCCCCCCCGAACCGGAGGGTGGATGACAACGAGGTGGTGACCTACTACCTGGACGGAAGCAGACTCATGAGGTTGCGCGGCAACAGCACCCAGCCGGAGCCGGTCATCGATCACGTCGAGCCCGGCGGGCTGACCTTCACCTTCTTCACCAACGGCTACGGGAAGCCCACCGCCGCCGGCGGCACCGACGTGGGCATCGTCAGGATCGCGCTTTCCGTAAACGTGGACGGAAGGACGCAGACGCTGACCACCGACGTGGACCTGAGGAACCGATGAGGGGCGCGCTGGAACGCCTGGTCCGCGAGGAGGCCGGGATGACGATGGGTCTGGCGATCATGGTGATCGTGCTCGTCGGTGTGATGGGAGCCGGGCTGCTGGTCTTCGCCCGGAGCAACCTGGAGGGCGTCGTGGAGTCCAACCGGGGCCAGCAGGCCGCCGAGCTCGCCGACGCCGGGCTGGAGGCCGCCCGCCGCCAGCTCTCCAGCGTCGACGCCCGTCCGGTCAGCTACGACGCCAGCAGCTCCAACGGCGACTCCGAGTGGTCCGAGGTCGGATGCCCTTCCCCTCTCCCGACCACCCCAGAGCTTCCCGAAGGCTGCGGCAAAAAGCTCGTCTTCGAAGGCGGCGAGATCTACGTCATGATCCGGTTTCTCGAACCCTCCACCACCAAGGAGCAAACGCTGCAGCAGGACATGGCCCCGGAGCAGCTGCCCGACGACGCGGCAGACGCCAACGGCGACGGCTACAAAGACTACCCGAGAAACCGCGGCTACTTCAGGGTAACCGTTCGGGCCACGGACGGCAGAGCGATGCGCGCCTACCAGGCCATCTACCGGACCCAGAACTTCGAGTTCCCCGTCGCCTACTTCGCCACCAGGGACATAGACTTCAACGGCAATGCCACCGAGGTCAACGGCGTAAGCCTCTTCGCCCGGCGCAACATCTACGAGCTACGGGCGGAGAACATAACCGGCAAGGATGCGGCCTACGGCGACTGGGCCACCAATCCCGACGGCAGCCCCAACCCCTACAACCGGACGCCGCGCGCAACCGACGACGCGGGCGTCGCCGCCCTGGGAACGGTGACGTACGCGCCGACCGAGGACAACAACGCTCAGAAGGCAAACGCGGCCTGCCCGCAGAGATACGGCTACCGGGACTACGACGGCGCGAGCGACTCGCTCCCCGCCCGAAACTCGAAGGTTAAGTGCGACGAGCCCCCTCCATCGCCGGTCGGCTTTCCGCGGCCGAGGTTCACGCAGAACACGTGGGGAGATCCCTCCAGCCAGCCGGAAGGCAGCATCACCTTCCCCTTCCCCGCCAGCGACGAGGAGACGGACGCCGCGGTCATAGACAGCCTGCGCCAGAAGGCCATGGATCAGGGCCGCTACGTCCGCGTGGACAACGGCACCTCGTCCGCGGAGATCGAGATAGCCAGCTCCGCAGGCACGAAAACCCCCCAGGGAGCCGTCTACCCCGCAGAGTCCGACCTCGACACCGTCATGTTCGTGGAGTTCACCGGAAGCGCCAAGGGCAGCGTCGTCTACAAGGTGGATACGTCCAACGAGGACAGCAAGAGCAAAGGCACGATCGTCGTCGTGAACGGCGACCTCACCACCAGCAACGCCGCCGACGACTTCCAGGGCGTCATGATCGTCCGCGACGGCGTCGCCCCGGGGCAGGCCACCGAGAGCGGCAAGATCCCCGTCTTCACCAACGCGGGCAACTTCGCCATCGAGGGGTTCGTCAACGTGGAGGGGGACATGTCCCTCTCGGGCAACGTGAGCGGGAACCTGGGCGGCCTCGTAAACGGCATACCGGGCCTGCTCACGGTGAACCTCTGGAGCTGGCGCGAGTGCTACGAGGCCGGATGCGGTCTCTGAGAGAGGGTCGGAGAAGGCGGAATTTTTGCGGAATTTTTCCTGCGCGGGTGTCTAGAAACCGGAGAACGGGGCATTACCGGGGTGCAGCAGAAGAACGGTAGCAGGCAAGACCAGACCCGGCTTACCGCGACCAACCCCACGAGCGAAAGGAGAAGCATGCTGCACTGGTTCGGGCGCAGGCTGCGCGAGATGCAGGAGAAGAGCAGGGACGAGCGAGGCTTCACCCTCATCGAGCTGCTGGTCGTCGTGATCATCATCGGCATTCTCGCCGCCATTGCGATACCGGCTTACCTCTCCCAGAGAGATCGGGCAGAGGAGCGCGCAGCTCAGTCAAATGTCAGAAACGCCGCTACAGCTCAAGTAGCTTATTATACGGAGAAAGGTAAGTACGCTCCGGACGCCACTACGTTGGCTGAGGCGGGTTTCAATCAGGGCTCTCCTGAGGTAGACGTTTTTGGTGATACCGATAGCTTCTGTGTAAGCGCAACCGGCGGCGGCGAGACCTACCGTATGACGCAGGATGATGGTCGTCCCACTATAGGAGCTGAGTGCACCGCACCGTAAGGCTGAAGTCAGGCACGAAAACAACGCTATTTAGGTCATAACCAATTGATCACGACGCCCCTCCGAAAGCGGGGGGCGTCTGCCCTTACGAAAGGAGAAGCCCGGCTCATGAGCCACCAGACCTACGGGACGGGACGCCCCGCGCAGGCGGCGGGGGACGTGCACGTGACCGGCCGGAGGGTGCTCGCCACCATAGTGGACGGCATCGTCTTCTTCCTGCTCTTCCTGCCGCTCAACCTGTTCACGGCCCTCGCCGGGGCGGCGAGCGGGAGCGAGGAGGTGGCGGCGGGGCTGTCGCTCGTCACCTCCCTCATAACCCTCGCGGTGGGCTTCGCCTACTACGTGCTGACGGAGGGCTACTGGGGCCGGACGGTCGGCAAGGCAATCTGCGGCATAAGGGTGGTGCGCGAGGACGGCGGCTCGCCGGGCTTCGGCCCCGCCGCCATAAGGACGGTGCTGCGGCTGGTCGACGGGCTCTTCGGCTACCTGGTGGCCTTCGTGGTGGTGCTCGCCTCGCCCGGGCGCCAGCGCCTGGGAGACATGGCGGCCCGCACCCTGGTCGTCCGGGGGTAGGGTGCGCCCTCCCGGGAGGGCGCGCGGCGCGGTAGGATTAACCGATGGCGCGGGCAGGAGGAAACGGGGAGCGTAGAACGGGATCTTCCGCGGAGGCACCCGGCGGCAGGGTCGTGCCCGGCTGGGTGGTCCTCGGCGCCGCCGCGCTGCTGCTCGTAGCCGGGGTCATGGCCGGCTCCGGGCTGCGCGAGCACGCCCGCCAGGACCGCCAGGCCCTCCTGCTGCTCAAGGAGGTAGAGTCCAGCTCCTACCTGCTGCGCTCCCTGAGCTGGGAGGCCGCCGCCGAGGGGGGCGGCTCCCCCGCCCTCGCCGCCCGGGAGCGGGAGGCCCGCGCGCGGGCCCTGAGCGCCATCGAGAGCCTGCGCGCGCTCGACGCCACCCAGGTCGGCGAGCGCCAGAGCGCCCGCCGCGTGGAGCGGGCGTTCCGGAGCTACGCCTCCGCCCTAAAGGGCGGCCCCGGCGACGGGGCGGGGGAGGCCTTCCTGCGGCTGCGCTCGGCCCTCGAGGAGGCCGAGCAAACCTACGCCGCCGACGCCCGGCGCACGACCCGCATAGCCGACGCCGGCAGCGTGCTCGGCCTCCTCGTGGCGGCAGCGGCCGCCGGGCTTCTGTACATGCGCTACCTGCGGGTGCGCGAGGCGGCCGCCGCAGCGGAGGCCGAGCGCCGGGCGCTGCGCCGGAGCGAGGAGCTCTTCCGCCACCAGGCGCTCCACGACCACCTCACCGGCCTGCCCAACCGCGCCCTCTTCCGGGAGCGGCTCGGGGAGATACTCTCCAGGTCCGGAGAAGCCGCGGTGCTCTTCGTGGACCTGGACAACTTCAAGGTGGTCAACGACTCGCTGGGCCACGAGGTGGGCGACCGGCTGCTGGTCGAGGTGAGCCGGCGCCTCAAGGGGTGCCTGCGCGCCACCGACATGGCCGCGCGGCTGGGCGGCGACGAGTTCACCGTCCTGCTGGACGGCGCCGGCGTCCGCTGCCCGGAGGAGGTGGCGCGCAGGCTGCTGCGGGAGCTGGGGGAGCCCTTCGAGGTCGAGGGGCACACCCTCTTCGTGGAGGCCAGCGTGGGCATAGCAACAGGCGCCGCCGGCCTGGGGCGCCCCGACGACCTGCTGCGGGCCGCCGACGTGGCCCTCTACCGGGCCAAGGCCGAAGGGAAGGGCCGCTACCACGTCTTCGACCGGAGGCGGGACGCCCCCGAGCTGGAGCGGCTGCGGCTGGAGAACGAGCTGCGGGAGGCGGTCCGCAGCGGGCAGCTCGAGCTCTACTACCAGCCGGTCTACTCGCTGGAGCTCGGCAGGATCGCCGGGATGGAGGCCCTCCTGCGGTGGAACCACCCCCGGCGCGGGACCATGCTCCCCGGCGAGTTCGTCCCCATGGCCGAGGAGACCGGGCTCATCGTCCCCGTGGGCCGGTGGGTGCTCGAGGAGGCCTGCCGGCAGGCCCGCGCCTGGGAGCTGGGCCTCCCGGAGGGCGCCTCGCCCATGGTCGGGGTCAACCTCTCGCTGCGCCAGTTCCAGAACCCCGGCCTCGTGGAGCACGTCGCCCGGCTGCTGCGGGAGACCGGGCTCGACCCCGCCCTCCTGACCCTGGAGATCACCGAGAGCGTCGCCATGCACGACGTGGACTCCACCGTGCGCACCCTGGAGCGGCTCAACGCCATGGGCGTCTGGCTCGTCATAGACGACTTCGGGACGGGCAACAGCTCCATCGCCTACGTGGGCAGCCGCTTCAAGATGAACCACCTCAAGCTGGACGGGGCCTTCGTGCGCGAGTTTCTGGACGACCCGGAGAACCCCACGATCCTCCCCGGCCTCATAGACTTCGCCCACGCCGTGGGGCTCCGGGTGATCGCCGAGGGGGTGGAGACGCGCGGGCAGCTCGAGCGCCTGCGGGAGCTGGGCTGCGAGTTCGTGCAGGGCTACTACGTCGCGCCGCCGCTCGGCGCCGCGGAGGCCACCGACCTGCTCACGGGGAGAAAGCCCCTCTTCCGGGGGGACCCGCCACCGGGAAAAGACACGCCTGAGAGACAGAGGATGAAGGATGCACAGGATAGAGCTTACCGCTGAGGAAGTAGAGCAGGCCCTTACCGTCGTGAGGGAGGCCCTCTCCCGGCACGGCTCGGTCGAGAGCCCCGGGTTTCTGGAGGAGGCCACCGTCTACGCCCACGAGCTGCCCCGCCGGCTGCGGTCCTTCCTGAACGCCTTCAGGCTCGAGGAGCCCTCGGGCGTCTGCGTCGTCGCCGGCTACCCGGTGGACGACGCGAGGATCGGGCCCACCCCCTCCGACTGGCGCAAGCCCGCGGAGAAGAGCCCCCCGGCCGCCGAGGAGGAGGTCTTCCTCGCCCTCTGCGGCTCCCTGCTCGGCGACCTGTTCTCCTGGGCCCACCAGCGGGACGGTTTGATCTGCCAGGACCTCGTTCCCATCGAGCGGGACGCGGGGGCCATGCTCGGCTCGGGCAGCGCCCTGGAGCTCGTCTGGCACACCGAGGACGCCCGCTACTCCTACCGCGGGGACTACATCGGCCTGATGTGCCTGCGCAACCCGGACGCCGTCCCCACCACCTACGCCTCCATAGACGACATCGAGCTGGACCCCGAACGGGCCGCCCCGCTCTTCGAGCCGCGCTTCGTCTTCAGGCCCGACCCCTCCCACCCCACCGACACCGGGTGCGAGCGGGCCCCCATCCTCTTCGGGGACCCCTCCTCCCCCTACCTCCGCTTCGACCCGTACTCCATGGACCGCCCGGAGGACGAGGAGGCCCGGGCCGCGATGGACTACCTCGCCAGAGAGCTGGACCGGCGCCTGACCGGCGTCGCCCTGCGCCCCGGCGAGTGCCTGTTCATAGACAACTACAAGGTCGTCCACGGCAGGAGCGCCTTCAAGGCCCGCTTCGACGGCACCGACCGCTGGCTGAAGCGGGTCAACATCACCAGGGACCTGCGCCGCTCGCGCTCGGCCCGCAGGGGCGTGGCCGGGCGGCTGGTCTTCTAGGCCGCCGCTCGCCCGAGCAGCCCGAGGTAGAGCCCCCACAGCTCGGGGCCGAAGAAGAGCGCCGCAGCCCCCCCGAGGGCCATGAAGGTGCCGAAGGGCAGCCGGCTCTCGCGCCCGGCCCTCCCGAGAGCCATGAGCCCCCCGCTCACGAGCGCCCCCCCGAGCGCCCCGAGGAAGACCGCGAGAAAGGCGTAGGGCCCGAGAAAGGCCCCGAGCATCCCCCCCATCTTGACGTCCCCCATCCCCATCCCGCCGGGACGGGCGAGGGCCAGCGCGAGCAGCCCTCCCGCCACCCCGAGCGCCGAGAGCGGGTAGGCCCACCACCGGGCGGGGTCGGCGGCGGCGGAGAGGATCAGCCCCGCAGCGGCCGCCGGCAGCACCACCGCGTTCGGCAGCAGCCGGTGCTCGAGGTCGGTGGCGGCGAGCGCCACGAGCGCCGCGAGCAGCGCGAGCGCCCAGAGCAGGCGCAGCCCCGGCCCGAACTCCCAGGCCGCCGCCGCGAAGAGCGCCCCGGTGAGCCCCTCGACCAGCGGGTAGCGGGCCGGGATGGGGCTTCGGCAGCGGCGGCACCGGCCCCGGAGCAAGAGGTAGGAGAGGAGCGGCACGTTGTCCCGGGCCCGGATGGGGGCCCCGCACCGCGGGCAGCGCGAGCCGGGCCACACCACCGACTCGCGCCGGGGCACCCGGTGGATGACGACGTTGAGGAAGCTGCCCACCGCGAGCCCGAGCGCCGCCGCGAAGACGACCAGCGCAACCCCCACCCGAAGGCTACCCTCCCCGCCCCTCCCGGTAGACCTCCAGGAACTGCCGGAGGGTGGTGGGGCTGTGGTTCTGGTAGTGGTTGTTGGCGTAGGCGAAGACCTCCCGCCCCTCCTCCAGGAACCCCCGCACCCGCTCCGCCCACCAGCGCAGGTCTTCCCGGCGGTCCCTGCGCGGGGCGGTGTGGTGGGAGGGGAACTCGCGCCGGTCCCCGATCCAGCGGATGTACACGAAGCCCGCGGTGGCCTCCTCCATCCGGGGCATCCCCGGGCGGTCGACGAGCGCCAGCGCCACCCCTCGCTCGCGCAGCAGCTCCGCGAGGCCGGAGCGCAGCCAGCTGCTGTGGCGCACCTCCACGGCGTAGCGGAAGCCCCCGGGCAGAGAGCCGAGAAAGTCCTCCAGCACCCCCATCCCCTCGACGTCGAAGGAGGGTGGGAGCTGGACGAGGAGCGGCCCCAGCCGGTCGCCGAGCAGGGCCATCGTCTCCACGAAGCGCCGCGCCTCCCCCTCCGCCCCGGCGAGGCGCCGCTCGTGGGTTATCTCCCGCGGGAACTTCGCGGCGAAGAGAAAGCCCTCGGGCGAGATCCCGCGCCAGCGCTCGACGGTCGAGCGCCGCGGGATGCCGTAGAAGGTGGAGTCTATCTCCACCGTCGTGTAGTGGCGGGCGTACTCGGCGAGCCGCCCCTGCGGGGCGAGCCCCGCTGGGTAGAGGCTCCCCTCCCAGTCGGCGTAAGACCAGCCGGAGGTGCCGAGGTAGAGCCCGGGCTCGGGCGGGGAGACCCGCCCCGCAACCGCCTCCTCTCCGAAGAGCGGCTGCTGGCTCACGCCGCCCCCCGCCGGAGGGCGGGCGTCCTGTTACACTTCCCCCGCAGGGGATGGGCTAAGCTTCTCGCGAGGGCCATGAGGGTATTCTACAGCGACAGCTACGTGATACCCCTCCCGGAGGGGCACCGCTTCCCCATGCGCAAGTACGCCATGCTGCGCGAGCGGGTGGCCGCCGGCCGGGCCTCCGGCGGGCTGCGGGAGCCCCGCCGGGCGAAGGACGAAGATCTTTTGCGCGCCCACAGCCCCTCCTACCTGCGGCGGGTGGTCTCGGGCTCGCTGGGCAAACAGGAGCTCCGGCGCCTGGGCTTCCCCTGGTCGGAGCGGCTCGTGGAGCGCTCGCGGAGGGCCGCGGGCGGGACCATCGACGCCTGCCTGGCCGCGCTGGAGGAGGGGATCGCCGCCAACCTGGCGGGCGGCACCCACCACGCCTTCGCCGACCGGGGCGAGGGCTTCTGCGTCTTCAACGACGCGGCGGTCGCGATACGGGCGGTGCAGGCGGCGGGCCTGGTGGAGCGAGCGGCCGTGATCGACACCGACGTGCACCAGGGCGACGGGACGGCGGCGATCTTCGCCGCCGACGGCTCGGTGTTCACCTTCTCGGTGCACGGCGAGAAGAACTACCCCTTCCGGAAGGGGAGGAGCGACCTGGACGTCGGGCTGCCGGACGGCGCCGACGACGGGGCCTTCCTCGAGGCCCTCTCGGAGGGGCTGGAGCGGGTGCTCGAGGGCTTCCGACCCCAGCTCGCCGTCTACCTGGCCGGCGCCGACCCCTTCGCGGGCGACCGGCTGGGACGCCTGGCGGTGAGCAAGGAGGGGCTGGCGGAGCGGGACAGGATCGTGCTGGAGGGCTGCCGGGGGCGGGGCGTCCCGGTGGCGGTCACGATGGCGGGGGGCTACGCCCGCGACATCTCGGACACCGTGGAGATACACCTTAACTCGGTGCTGCGGGCGGCGGCGCTGCACGCCGCAGGGAGCGGATGACCCCGGACTGCGCCATCGTCGGGGCAGGGGTCTCCGGCCTGCTCGCGGCGCGCGGGCTGGCGGAGGCGGGCCTCGAGGTGCTCGTGCTGGAGGCGGCCCCGGAGCCGGGAGGGAGGCTCGCCACCCGCCGCCTCGACGGGGCGATCCTGGACACGGGCGCACAGTTCTTCACCGTGCGGAGCGAGAGGTTCGCCGGGATCGTGCGGGGGTGGCTAGAGAGCGGCGTCGCCGCGGAGTGGTCGCGCGGCTGGGCCGACGCGTCGGGCCGCTACGAGCCCGACGGCCACCCCCGCTACCGCGCCGCCGGGGGGATGGCCCGGCTCGCCGCCCACCTCGCCCGCGGGCTTCCCGTGCGCTGCGGGTGCGGGGTGCTCTCCGCCGCCCCCCGGGAAGGGGGCTGGGAGCTGCGCCTCGCCGGCGGCGGCGTCCTCCGGGCCCGGTCGCTCCTGCTCACGCCCCCCGCCCCCGAGGCCCGCCGGATACCGGAGCCCGGGAGCCTCCCGGAAGGGGCGGAGCGCGAGCTCGCCGGCATCGCCTACGACCCCTGCCTCGCCCTGCTCGTGCTGCTCGACGACGGGCCGCCGGTCGTCCCGGAGCCCGGCGGGATGCAGGTGCGCTCGGAGGCGGTGGACTGGATCTCGGACAACCGCCGCAAGGGCATCTCGCCCCGCCACGCCCTCACGGTGCACGCCTCGCCGCGCTTCAGCCGGGAGAACTACGCCGCCCCGGAGGGAGAGGCCGCCGGAACGCTGCTGCGGGCCGCGGGGGAGGCGCTCGGCACCGACCTGCGCCCCCGCCTCCGCGCGCACCGCCTAAAGCGCTGGCCCCACAGCTGGGTCGCCCGGGGCCATCCCGGCCCCGCCCTCCTCGCCCGGCGCGACCCGCCGCTGCTTTTCTGCGGCGACGCCTTCCGCGGCGCCCGCATCGAGGGCGCGGCCCTCTCCGGCCTCGGCGCCGCAGAGGAGATCCTCCGCCTCCTCTCTCGGGACACCCGAGGGCTTGGTGTAAAATAAAGGAGGCACATAAAAACTATAAGGCAACCTTGGGGCAAAGGAGCTGGGCATCTTGGGAAGCAGAAGGGTAGCCTTAAAGCCGCACGCCGCGAAGATCCGGCGCTGGGTGGACGAGGGCAGGAGCGACGAGTGGATCGCCCAGGAGCTCAACACCACGCCCTCCAGCGTGCAGAGCTTCCGCTCCAGGAACTCCATCTACCGCCGGGACCCGGTGCGGCGCGGGCAGCTCTCCGAGCACCGGGCGATCCTGGACCTGGCGGAGGGCGGCATCCTCATAAAGACCGATGCCAGGGACTCCGAGGTCTTCACGGAGGAGTGGAAAGACTACCTGCGGCGCGACCCCGCCGACCTCCAGCTCATCGTCACCCAGGACAGGATCTACCTGGAGAAGGCCCGGTGAGCGGCGAGCCCTCCGGCCGGGTGAGGCTGGAGCTCTCGGCCGAGGAGGCCCGGGCCCTGCACGCCGCGCTGGAGGAGCTGCTCGAGCGGGGGGCGGAAGAGCCCCTCGGCCGCGTCTACCGGCTGCTAGCCTGGCGCACCCTCGCCGCCACCGGCGGCAGCGGGCTCTCCGGGCGGCTCGCGGAGATCGCCCGGCGCTCCGGGAGCCTCGAGGAGTTCGAGGCCGCCCGCGACCGGGAGCTCGGCCCCATCCTCGAGGGCCTCGAGAACCCCGAGAACCGCGACCCCTGAGAAAAACCGTTACCCAACTGTAACCGTCGCTTTCCCGTCCTGTAACCCAGCCCCGCTATGCTGGCGGGCAATGGACCATCCCCCCTTCGGTCCAGGCGAGACGCCCCCGGGCCTCCCCGGCCCGGGGCTCTGGAAAAGAGGGGCTGCGCCGCGTACGTTCCATCCCCTTCCCCCGGACGAACCGCAGCCCCTCTCGTGTGTGCGCGGGGCACGCCGATGGGACGGGCATCTGCAAAGAGCGGCGGAAAGGCTTCAGGCGGCCAGCGACTCCGTGACCGGGACCACCGGCGCGGGCTCCAGGGTGGCGGCTATCTTGATCAGGAGCTCGCTCACCTCCATGTCCAGGCCGGCGGCGATGCTCTCCAGGACCCTGGAGGAGGGATCCTTCTCCCCGCGCTCTATCTCGGCCAGGTAGGAGACCGAGACGTGCGCCCCCTGCGCGACCTGCTTGAGCGTCAGACCGCGGCTCGTGCGCTCGGCCCGCAGGGTCTCGCCTATGGCGGCGAGGAGCTCTCCCTTTCTGCGCGTTGGGGTTATCTCGACGGCGGTCATGGTTAGATTCTATATCCCGCCCGGCGACCCGCGCAACCCGCCGGCGAGCTCCTTGACCCGCTCTATCTCCCGGGCGTCCTCCTCCGGGGTGCCGTAGGGGGTCTCCATCACCGCCGGGAGGCCGGGCAGGGCGGCGAAGAGGGCGGCGAAGGAGCCGGGCGGGATCCTGCCCTCCCCCACCTTCGCGTGCCCGTCGCGGCGGCTGCCGAGGCCGTTTCTGGCGTCGTTGAGGTGCAGCAGGGCCACCCTGCCGTCCAGGTGCTCCCCCAGCTCCCCGGCGACCCCCGCCGCCCCCTCGGGGGTGGAGAGGTCGTAGCCCGCGACGAAGGCGTGGGCGGTGTCCACGCAGACCCGCACCCCGGCGAGCCGGGCGAGCCTCCCCAGCGCGGCGAACGAGGAGCACAGCTGGGTCCCCGCCCCGCAGGAGTTCTCCACCACCGGCTCCGCGGCGCGCCCGCCCAGGGAGGCGGCGAGCCCGCGGGCGGCGTCGAGGCCGCGGGCGAGCCGCTCCATCCCCCGCTCCTCGCCCTCGCCGCCGTGGCTCCCGGCGTGCACCACCACCAGGTCCGCCCCCAGCCGCCCGGCGGCGACGAGCTCCGCCGCCAGAGCGCGCACCGACCGCTCCCGCAGCTCCCCGTCCGGGGAGGACAGGTTGATCAGGTACTTCGCGTGCGCCACCACCGGGCAGAGGCCCGCGCCGAGCTTCCCCCGCGCGAGCACCCCGGCGTCCGGGCGCTCCGGCGGCGGCGCCCAGCCCTGCGGGTTGGAGACGAAGATCTGCAGCGCCTCGCAGCCCAGCTGTGCGGCCCGCTCGAGCGTCCGCTTAAGCCCCCCCGAGGTGGGCAGGTGCCGCCCGATGCTGTTGCTTCTTCCCGACATCCGGACCCGGAGATTCTAGCCCGCCCGCGGCCTTCGCGCCGGGGGGATATAATCTTCCGGATGCTGGACGCTCCAGAGCGGAGGTGATCGTCCGATGGCGATCGAGGGCAAGGTGGCCAAGGTCCTCGCCAACAACACCATCGTCATCAACCGCGGGCGCGACGCCGGGGTCCGCCCGGGGATGCTCTTCGAGGTCTTCTCCCCCGAGGGCGAGGAGGTCTGGGACCCGGACACCGGCGAGACCCTGGGCACCGTGGAGGACGTGAAGGCCCGCGCCGAGGTGACCGAGGTGCGGGAGCGGTTCTCCATCGCCCGGCTGCAGGGACCGGCCACGCCCTTCGGCGTGATGGACCTCGGCGAGATGCAGGAGAACCTGCAGCGGATCTTCAGCCAGATGTTCGGCGAGGGCGGGGTGCACATCCGCACCTTCGGGATGGGCCCCTCCGGCGGGGACGACGAGGAGGAGCTGGAGTCCATGCTCGGAGGCCCGCTCAAGGACCTCTCCAAGGTGCAGGTCGGAGACGCCGTCCGCGAGGTGAGGCGCCGTTAGCCGGAGCGGCCTCTCCGGGCTCCCCGTAACCTTCTCCCTGATCCTGGCCTGCGCTCTCGTCTACGCCGGGGTGGCCGCAGCGGGGGCCGCCGCCGGCGTCCCGTGGAACGTGGCGCTTATGACCCAGCCGCCCGAGGTGCTCGCCCGCGGGGCCCTCGTCCCCCTCTTCGTCGCCCGGGGCGAGGTGTGGCGGCTGCTCACCAGCATGTTCCTGCACGCCGGGTTCATCCACCTCGCGCTGAACATGCTCTCGCTCTACTTTCTCGGCAGCTTCGCGGAGACGGCCTTCGGCAGGCTGCGCTTCTTCGCCCTGTACATGCTCAGCGGGCTCTCCTCGGGCATAGCCTACCTGTACTTCGGCGGCTTCGCCCAGCCCGCGGTCGGGGCCTCGGGGGCCATCTTCGGCCTGCTCGGGGGGGTGCTGGGCTACGCCCTGCGGCGGGGCACCTTCTCCTGGCAGAACCCCCTGATCCGGCAGCTCCTCATCCTCCTGGCCCTCAACCTCTGGCTGGGCTTCTCGGTGCCGGGGGTGAGCAACACCGCCCACCTCGGGGGGCTGGCGGGCGGGCTCGCCTTCGGCTGGCTGATGGCGCCCGTCGGCTGGGGCCGCCCGAAGACCTCCTCGGTGCTGGGGCCCGTGGCCCTGACGCTGGGGGCGGAGGTCATCCTCCTGGGCCTCTGGTTCGCCCTTCTCGGCTGAGGCACTCGCCGCAGCTCCCGCTGAGCAGCAGGCTGCACTCCTCCACCCTGTGCCCGCCGGGGAGCAGCGTGCCCGCGGGCACCCGCAGGAGCGCGCCGGGCAAATCCAGGATGCTGCCGCACCCCCGGCAGCGGAAGTGGTGGTGCTCGCCCCGCCCGGAGCTCTCGTAGAGCGGCTCCTCCCCCGGCAGCTCCACCACCGAGACGAGCCCCTCCTCCCGCAGCGTCCGCAGGGCGCGGTAGACGGTCGCCCGGCCGAGCCCCGGCGCCTCGCGCTCCGCGGCCTCCCGGATCCGGGCGGCGGAGAGCGGCCCCGGCGCGTCGCGCAAAGCCGCGAGGATCGCCTCCCGCTGTCTCGTCCTGCGCCTGAAGGACACCTCAGGCGGAATGGTAGCCCCGGCGCACCCCGGAACGCCAGCCCCCCGCCCGCCGCAGCAGCGCCCGGCCGCCCAGAGCGGCGAAGAAGAGCGCCGTGGCCACAAGGATGATCGAGGCGCCCGAGGCCACGTTCAGGTAGTAGGAGAGGTAGATCCCGAGGAGCGCCGAGAGGCTGCCCAGCGCCATACTCGCCAGGATCATGTGGTGGAACCGGCGGCAGAACAGGTGGGCCGTCGCCGAGGGGGTGACCAGCAGCGCCACCACGAGCACGATCCCCACCGCCTGCAGCGCCGCGACGATGGTCATCCCGAGCAGCGCGAGCAGCAGGTACTCCAGCGCCCGGGCCGGCACCCCGGAGGCCGCCGCAACGGCCGGGTCGAAGGCGACGAAGAGCAGCTGCCGGTAGAAGAGCCCGAGCAGGGCGAGCACCGCCGCCCCGGCGAGCGAGATGGCCGCAAGGTCGCGCGCCGTGATGGAGAGCACGTCCCCGAAGAGGTAGCCGAAGAGGTCGGTGGTGTAGCTCTCCACGCCGCTGATGACCGCGATGCCGAGCGCGAACGTCCCGGAGAACAGAACCCCGATGGCGGTGTCCGAGCGCACCTTGCCGTGCTGGCTGAGGGCCCCGATGCCCAGGGCGGTGGCCAGCGCGAAGACGAAGGCCCCGGCGTACACGTTGAGCCCGAGGACGAAGGCCAGCGCCACCCCGCCGAAGCTGGCGTGCGCCAGAGCATCCCCGATGAACGCGAGCCCCTTGAGCACGACGAAGCTCCCGAGCGCCCCGCACACCACCGCGACGAGCACGGAGGCGAGCAGCCCCCGCTGCATGAAGCCGTAGGCGAGCGGCTCGAGCAGGTACTCACCCACCGCCGCCTCCCGGCCGCTCGGTCTCCACGGCGACGGTCCGGTCCCCGACCCGCAGGATCATGAGGTGGCTCTGGTAGGTCTCGTTGAGCAGCTCGGGGACGAAGACCTCCGAGGGCGGGCCGCAGGCCACCACCCGCCGGTTGAGCAGCAGCGCCAAATCGAAGCGCTCGGCCACGCAGGAGAGGTCGTGGGTGGTGACCACGATGGTCTTGCCCCGCCCCTGCAGGCCGTGGAGCAGGTCGAAGATCTCGTGCTGCGACGGCGCGTCCACCCCGGAGACGGGCTCGTCGAGCAGCAGCACCTCGGCCTCCTGCGCTAGCGCCCGGGCGAGGAAGATCCTCTGCTGCTGCCCCCCGGAGAACTCCCCGATCCTCTTGTGCGCGAGAGGGGCCATGCCGACGGCCTCGAGCGCCCCCCACACCAGCTCCCTGTCCCGCGCGGAGGGGCGGCGGAGCAGGCCCATGGAGGGCACCCGCCCCATCATGACCACGTCGAAGGCGCTGACGGGAAAGTCCCAGTCCACGTCCTCCCGCTGCGGGACGTAGCCGACGAGCCGCCGCGAGCGCCGGTCGAGCCTGCGGCCGAGCACCCGCACCTCCCCCCGCGCCACCGGCGCTATCCCGAGCACGGCCTTGAGCAGGGTGCTCTTCCCGCCCCCGTTGGGGCCCACGACCCCGAGCATCGCCCCCCGCGGGAGCTCCAGCTCCGCCCCCTCCAGGGCGGGCCGGCCGCCGTAGACGACGGTGAGATCCCGGACCTCGATCGCCTTCTGCACTACCCCAGCGCCTCCGCTATCCGGTCGATGTTGGCCCGCATCATGGCCTCGTAGGTGCGCGGCCCGTCCCCGGCCGGGAGGGTGTCCGAGTAGATCTCGTAGACCTCCACCCCGGCCTCCTCGGCCACGGTGCGCGCGAGCCGAAAGTTGAACTGCGGCTCGGTGAAGATGGCCGGCACCCCCTCCTCCCGCACGACCCGCACGACCCGCGCCACCTGCCGACTCCCGGGCTCGGCGTTGGGGTTTGGGAGGACGACCGCGACCTCCTCGAACCCGTAGGCCCGGGCGAAGTAAGGGAAGGCGTCGTGGAAGGTCACCAGCTTGCGGCGCTCCTCGGGGATGGAGCCGGCCCGCTCCCGGATGTACCGGTCGAGCCGCTCGAGCTCCCGAAGGTAACGCCGCGCGTTCTCCCGGTAGACCTCCTCCCCCCCGGGGTCCACCCGGATGAGAGCGTCCCTTATCCGCTCCACGTAGCGCATCGCGTAGCGCACGTCGAGCCAGAAGTGCGGGTTGCCCCGGGCGTGCCCGCCGTGGTGGCCGTGCTCCTCCTCGTCGTGGTGGCCGTGCTCCGCGCCCACGGGCTCGAGGCCGCGGGAGAGCTCGACCACGGTCTGCCCCTCCCCGCCGGCGCTCTCGATCAGGTCGTCCACCCAGTCGTCGAGCCCGAGCCCGTTCTTGAAGACCGCCTCGGCGCGGGAGAGGCGGGCCGCGTCGCGCGGCGCCGGCTGGAAGGTGTGCGGCTCGGCGCCCGGGGGCACGAGCACGAAGACCTCCGCCCGACCCCCCGCGACCTGCCGCACGAGGTCCCCTATGACCGGCGTGGTGGCGGCGACCTCCGGCCGCCCGCCGCCCCCCTCCCCGGAGGAACCGGCGCACCCCGCAGCGAGCAGGAGGAGGAGCAGCGGCGCGAGAAGCGCCCGCCTCAGCGGCATCCCGCGCACCTCCCGTAGACCTCCAGGCTGTGGGCCCGCGGGCTGAAGCCGCCTATCCTCCCGAGCCCCGCGCCGTCCAGCGGGCACTCCTCGAACTCGGAGATCTCGCCGCACGCCTCGCAGATGAGGTGGTGGTGATGGTCCCCGGCCAGCTCGTAGCGCGGCCCGTCCCCGAGCTCGAGCCGCCTGACCGCCCCAATCCCGGTGAGGAGGTCCAGCGTCCTGTACAGCGTGGCAAGCCCCACCTCCGGACACCGCCCCCGCAGCTCCTCGAGGCTCTGGTGCCGCTCGGCAGCCAGCGCCTCGAGCACCGCAAGCCGCTGCGGCGTGACCTTGTAGCCCCGCCCCCGCATCCGGCCGAGAACGGCATCAAGCTCCAAATCTCCTCCTAATTGAAAAAATTTTTCAACTACTCGCGAGAGGCTACCAGGAGGGGGGTCCGGTGTCAAGCGGGGTCTTGCCGCCGCTAGGGGTGGCGCGTGGTCTTGTGGCGCGAGGGGCGGGAGTGGCGGAGGAAGAAGAGCAGGGCGAACCCTATGGCGAGCACGCTGCTCACGAAGAGGTTGCCCCTGAAGCCCTCCCCGATGATAAAGGCTGGGTCCACGCGCAGGGTCTCGACGAAGAAACGTCCCAGGGAGTAGAGGCTGACGTACAGGACGAAGACGTCGCCGGGGCGCAGGCGGCGCTCGAAGCGCCGGGAGGACCACATCAGGAAGGCGAAGACCAGCAGGTTCCAGAGCGACTCGTAGAGGAACGTGGGGTGGAAGGAGGTGGCGTCGGCGTACTCGGCGGGGCGGTTTTCGGGGTCGATCCTTATGGCCCAGGGCAGGTCCGAGGGGCGGCCGAAGAGCTCCTGGTTGAAGTAGTTGCCCCAGCGGCCGATGGCCTGGGCCAGGATCAGGCCCGGCGCGGCGGCGTCGGCGAAGTCCAGAAAGCCCACCCTGCGCCACCAGCAGAAGAGGGCCGCGCCGAGGGCGCCGCCGGCCACCGCGCCGTAGATCCCCAGCCCGCCGTTCCAGACCTCGAAGACGGCGGGGAAGGGGTCGCTGGCGTAGAGCTCGTAGTCGGTGACCACGTGGTAGAGGCGCGCCCCCACGAACCCGAGCGGCACGATAAAGAACAGCGAGTCGAGCGCCAGGGCGCCGTCGTAGCCCCGGCGGGAGAGCTCGCGCGAGCCCACCCAGGTGGCGGCCACTATCCCCAGGGCGATGAACAGCCCGTAGTAGCGCAGGGCGAACGGGCCGGCCTCGAAGATCACCGGCGAGGGCGGGCTCGGCAGGGATATCAGGGCGGTGTGGGGCATACCGGCAACCAAATATACACCCTAGTCGCTCGGGGCGCTCCCCGCGTAGGAGCCGGCGGCCTGCTCGACGGCGGTGGGCCCCGTCTTCACGCCGTAGTAGGCCTCGAGGATGCGGCGGACCGCCGGGGCGGCGGTGACCTCGCTGTGGCCCCCGCCCTCCACCATCACCACCACCACGAGGGGGCGGTCCTCATGGCCCGCGGCCCACCCGGCGAACCAGTTCACCGGGTCCTTGTTGCCCCGCTCCCCCGTGCCGCTCTTGCCGAGGATGCGCAGCTCGGAGTCCTCGAAGGCCGGGGCCGCGGTGCCGTCCGGCCCGGTGACCATGCTCAGGCCCTCGAGCAGCTCGCGCCGGGCCTCCGGGTCGAACTCTATCCTGCCCTCGGGCTTGGGGTCGATCTTGCGGACCAGCTCGCCGTCCTGGTCCCGGATCGCCTTGCCGACGTGCGGGGTGACCAGCGTGCCGTTGTTGTAGACGGCGGCGTAGGCCTGGGCCATCTGGATCGGGCTGACCAAGAGATCGCCCTGCCCGATGGCGAGGTTCACCCAGTCGCCGATGCCCCAGGGGCGCTCCAGGTAGCCGTAGACCTCCTTCTGGTAGGACTCGAACCACTCCTTGGTGGGGACCCGCCCCGGCGTCTCGCCCGGGAGGTCTATCCCGGTCAGCGAGCCGAAGCCAAAGCGCCTGTAGAAGTTCGGGAGCGCGTTCGGGTCGTCGGTCCGCTGCCAGATCCAGTCGGCCACCTGGTAGAAGAACTTGTCGTTGGAGTCCATGATGGCCTGGGCGTAGTTCTGGGTGCCGTGGGTGGAGCCCGTCCCGTAGGTCTGCCGCCAGGAGAGCCAGCAGCCCGAGGCCCCCGCCGGGCGCCAGCAGCCGCCGTTGTCCGTAACGGTGGTGTTGGCGTCGATCACGCCGAAGAAGAAGCCCGCGAGCCCAGTGAACACCTTGAAGGTGGAGGCGCCGGGGTAGGCGCCGGCGATGGCCCGGTTGGTGAAGGGGGAGTTGGCGAGCTCCGAGTTGAGGTACTCGAAGGTCTCCGCCTCCTCGGGGCCCGAGATCCCGCCGACGAAGAGCTGGGGGTCGAAGGCGGGCCGGCTGGCGAGCGCGAGGATCTCGCCGTTTCTGGGGTCCATGGCCACGACCGCCCCGCCCTCCCCGGAGTGCCCCTCCTGCCGGGCGCGGGCGATCGCCGCCTCCAGCTCCCGCTCGGCCACCCGCTGCAGCTCCAGGTCGAGGGTGAGGACCAGGTTCTTGCCGGGGACCGGGTCCTCCTTGCTGTCCGGCGGGAGCAGCTCCGGGGCCACCTCGGGCCTCCCGTCGGCGCGCGTCCCGTCGGCGTTGCGCACGGTGACCACCCGCCCGAGGGCGTCCACGTTGTAGCGCTTGACCCCCGGCTCGCCCTGCAGCGCCTTCTCGTAGACCAGCTCCACCCCGCTCTTGCCGACCACGGAGTCGTTCGGCAGGCCCTTGAAGGGCTCCCGCTCGAGCTCCTCCGGCGTGATCGCGCCGGTGTAGCCCAGGACGTGGGCGGCGAGGGAGCCGTGGGGGTACCTGCGGACCCAGTCGTCGTTGACCGCCACCCCGGGGAACTCCTCGGTGCGCTCCATGATGTAGGTGACGTCGTCCTTGTCGGCGTTCTCCTTGACCAGCATCGCCCCGTAGCGGTTGCCCGTCTGGGGGTCCATCGCCGCGTCGTAGCGCTCCATGACCGACTCCACGTCGGCCTCGAGGATCCGGGCCAGCTCCCGGAGCTTCTCCCGGGAGATCATGTCAGGTATCACGGTGACGTTCATGCCGGGGACGTTGCTGGCGAGCACCTCCCCGTCGCGGTCGTAGATGACGCCGCGCTGGGCCGGGATCTTGACCTCCTTGGTGTGGGTGGCCCGGGCGGAGAGCGAGAGGGTCTCGCCGGTGAGGATCTGCAGGTACCACAGCCTGCCCCCCAGCACCACGAAGACGAGGGCCACGAGAAAGGCCAGCGTCACCACCCGGACCTGCATGTTCCCCCGGGTCATCGGCGGGGTGGGCTGGCGCTTTTTGGCCGGGGTCTTCCTGGGGGTCCTGCGCGCGGGGGTCCTGAGCATGGCTTATACCTTCTCGGCCTGGACGATCAGCCGCTGCGAGTAGTCCGGCAGGGTGCAGGTCTGCAGGGTCACCACGCTCTTGCCCTCCACCGGGCGGGTGACGTAGATGTCCGTGGGGTCGACGACCAGGACCCTGAAGACCCGGTAGACGTACCTGCGGCCCAAAGAGTCGGTCAGGATGATCTCGTCGCCCTTCCTGAGCTTGTTGAGGTCGAAGAAGGCGAGGAAGCTCGGCGTGTTGGGGTAGCCGAGCCGGTGGCCGGCGATGTACACGTTGGCGCCGGGCTCCCAGGGGAAGCCGGTGCCCTTGAGGTGGATGCCCACGTGGTTCCTCAGGGCCTCCTCGTCGTTGCCGGTGGTGTAGGGGACGACCGCGTCGCGCACCCGGGCCATCTTGGGCACGGTGATCCTGATGGTCCTGTCCTCGGGGACCCGGACCTCGGGCTCCCGCTGCCGCTCGGCGCTGGCCGGCGCGGCGTTCTTGGTCAGCACGGGCACCTCGAAGTTCTGGGCGTCGGCCGCCCGGCCGCCCGTGACCGGGGAGGGGACCGGAGAGCCGAAGAAGAAGGTCGAGACGAGCGCCAGCCCGGCGACCACCAGGACGAGGCTCATGACGTTGAGCACTATGTTTGCCAGGCGACCCATCCGCAGGCCCATTGTATCTAAAAAGCTCCCCCCTACTAGGCTTTGTGCGTTTTGCAGTCAGGGGCGGCCGACGACGAAGCGCCGGACGGCCGAGGGCCGGTCGCCTCCCTCCCGGAAGACGGAGACGGTGTAGTTCCCTGCGGGGAGCGGGCGGCCGCCCGCTCCCCGCAGCTCGAACCTCACGATCCCGGAGACCCCCTCCCCGTCCCCGGCGAGGTGCGGCCGCCCGTCCCGGCGCACCACGATGCCGCCCCCGCCGAGGAGCGCCCCGAGCAGCGACGACCGCCCGGAGCGCTCCACCCGCGCGGAGAGCCCTTCGCCCGCGGGGAGGCCCCGCACCGCGACGTAGACGTAGAGCGCCCGGGGAGGGTCGGGGAAACGCTCGCGGCCGCCCGGGGGGTGGGCGGCGGCGCGCTCGCTCACCGAGACGCCCGCGACGGCCGGGTCCGGCAGGGAGGCCCCCGGCTCGAAGGAGCGCGCCTCCAGCGCGGCGGCGAGAAAGATCAGCAGCAGCGCCGCGCCCGCCGCGGCGAGCGCGGCGACCCCTGAGCCGCGTCGCCCGCGGGGCGCCTTCGTGGCCGTGCGGGGGATGGCCCTCATCCCGGGCGGCGCTCCCGGAGGCGCTTCCAGGCGAGAAGCGTCGCCGCGTTGTGCAGCCCGTGGGCCAGCGCCGGGGCCAGCAGCCCCCCCGTGGCCTCGAAGAGCACCCCGTAGAGGAGGCCCGCGGCCAGGGCCCAGGCCGTCCAGACGAGGTAGCGGCGGTCCGGCCCGATGTGCAGCGCGCCGAAGAGCAGGGCGGCGAGAACGAGCCCGAACTCCCGCTGCACCGCCCCGCGGAAGAACATCTCCTCCGAGATCCCGCTGAAAGCCGAGATCAGGATGAGCCCCGCCCGGTCGGCGGGGTCGACCAGGTGGGGCGCCAGCTCGTCGGCCAGCTTGCGCAGGGGAGGGAGCAGCCGGTAGGTCAGCGCACCGAGCAGCACCGTGGCCGTCGCCGCGAGGATCCCCAGCAGCGCCTCCCGCAGCGGTTCGCCGCCGGAGACCGGCAGGCCCCACCCCCTGAGCCCGCTCCAGAGGGCCGCCGCCACCGCCATCAGGCCGTAGAAGAGCGCCGCCTGTTTAACGAACCGCGGTCCCACGGAATAATCCCTCCGGAGCAGGACATGCAGGGCGGGTCATTACCGGCTATTGTACCCAACCGTGCACCCGCAACCGGGCCACAGCCCCTGTGCAGAGATTCCGGAGGTGGCGATGATCGACGAGTCAATCTTCAAGGCCTACGACATCCGGGGGGTGTATCCCGAGAGCCTCGACGAGAGCGTGGCGCGCGACATAGGCCGCGCCTTCGTCCACCACCTGGGGCTCTCCGGGGCCCGGGTGATCGTCGCCCGCGACATGCGCCTCTCCGGGGAGGCGCTGCAGAAGGCCTTTATCGAGGGGGTGACCGAGTCCGGCGCCGACGTGCTGGACCTGGGCATGATCTCGACCGACGCCCTCTACTTCGCGGTGGGCCACCTCGAGGAGCCCGGCGGGGCGATGGTCACCGCCTCGCACAACCCCAAGGAGTACAACGGCTTCAAGCTCTGCCGGGAGGAGGCCATCGCCCTCTCCGGGGAGAGCGGGATAAACCAGATAAAGGAGCTGATCCTCTCCGGCAAGCTCCCGGGGCCCTCCGAGGTGCGCGGCTCGGTCGAGCAGGGGGACATCCTCCGGGAGTACACCGAGCACTGCCTGGGCTTTATCGGGCGGGAGGGCCTGCGCCCCCTGAAGATCGTGGTGGACGCCGGGAACGGCATGGCAGGCAAGATGCTCCCGCCGATCTTCGAGCGGCTACCCTTCGAGGTGGTCCCGATGTACTTCGAGCTGGACGGCTCCTTCCCCAACCACCCGCCCAACCCGATCGTGCCGGAGAACATGGCCGAGCTGCAGGAGCGGGTAGTGGCCGAGGGCGCGGACCTCGGCGCGGCCTTCGACGGCGACGCCGACCGCTGCTTCGTGGTCGACGAGAACGGCCGCACCATCTCCGGGGACCTGCTGGCCGCCCTCGTGGCCAAGAACATCCTGGAGAAGGAGCCGGGGGCCACCATCCTCTACAGCGCGGTCTGCTCCAAGGCGCTGCCGGAGCTCATCGAGCGCGAGGGCGGCCGGCCGGTGCGCACCCGGGCGGGGCACTCGATCATCAAGCCGCAGATGCGCGAGCACAACGCCGCCTTCGGGGCCGAGCACTCGGGCCACTTCTACTTCCGGGACAACTACTTCGCCGACTCGGGGATCATCGCGCTGCTGACGGTGGCCGAGCTGGTCGCCCGCCAGGAGGGCCCCATCTCCCGGCTGCTGGAGCCCATAGACCCCTACGTGCGCTCCGGGGAGATAAACTCCGAGGTGGACGACCAGCGGGCCGTCCTGGAGAAGGTGGAGAACTTCTACCTCAAGCGCGGCGGCGTGGAGACGGACCACCTGGACGGCCTCACCGTGGACGCCGGGGACTGGTGGTTCAACCTGCGCCCCTCCAACACCGAGCCGCTCCTGCGCCTGAACGTGGAGGCGCGCGACGAGAAGACGATGGAGCAGGTCCGCGACGAGGTCTTGAGCCTCGTCCGCGGCTGAAAGGGCCAGGGGCCGCCCCGCGGGGCGGCCCCTGGCCCTCTTCCGCCCCTATCAGGAGGGCCTGTCGGGCTCCCCGGACTGCCGCTCCCTGCGGGGGCCTTCGGGGTTCACGGTCAGCAGGTTCCTGACCTCCCTGACCCCCTCGACGCGGGAGGCGATCTCCCCGGCGGCCCGGCGGGCCTCCTCGGAGGGGGCCTCGCCCCTCAGCTCGGCCACGCCGTCGTTCACCTCTACGTTCAGGCGGCCCATGGTGGCGGTGCGGGGGTCGGTGCCGATCTCGCTCCTGATCCGCTGCTCGACCTCCTCCTGCTGGCCGGTGCCCGCCTCCGTCTCGGGACGGCGCTCCTCGCCGATGAGCGGACCGGCCGCGGGCTCGGAGCGGGCCTGCTCGGCGGGAGAGGGGGGCTCGGGTCCGCCCCAGCCCTCCGCGAGGCCGCCGCCGTCGCGGCGCGAGCGCCCGAGGAGCGCCCCGATCCCCACGCCGAGCAGCGTGAAGATCCCGTACTTCAGGTACCTGCTGCCGCGCGGCTCCCGGGAGGCCAGGGCCCGCCGGGCGAGCCGGGCCTCCGCCTTCCCGAGCCTCCAGGCCGACTTCGCGGCGACCTTCCCCGCCTTCGGGGCCACCCGGGCCCCTATCCTGGCTCCCGCTCTCGCGCCCTTGCGCCTGGCTGCCAAAACCCAAAACCTCCTTGCGCGCCGTCGTTCCTTCTCTCCGGCCACTCGGGACCGTGGTAGCGGTGTTACCCGCAAGCGGGCCCGCGTAAAACACGGTACGCGGCGGAGGCCGGGAGGTTTCGGGCGCGCGGCTAGCGGTCCTCGGAGCGGCGCAGCTTGGGGACCAGGGTGAGACGCCGGTAGCGCATCCGGCGCACGTTCAGCGGCTCCTCGAACTCGGCCTCGCGGGCGAAGCCCACCTCCCCGGAGGCCACCGCCTCCACCAGCGCGGCCAGATCCTCCCTCTCCGAAGGCGTGAGCCCGGCCTCGTCGGCGTAGCGCTCCTCCCGCTCGAAGAGCCGCACCCGCCGGGCGAAGGAGACGAAGAGGCTGCAGGGCTCGGGACAGGGGATCTCCCCGGAGCCCCGCTCCACCCCGAGCGGGACGCCGCGGTCCACGTCCCACATGACCCGCTTCAGGCACACCTCGTCCGCGCAGCAGGCCCGCACCGCGTTGCGGACCGCCTCGTCGGAGAGGTCCCGGACGCGCTCGTAGATGCCGCTCTGGCGGGCGGCGTTCTCCCGGAAGTGGGTGACGGGCAGCTCGCCCCGACGCAGCTGGTACCAGTGCACTATCCCGGCCGGGTAGAGGTAGTTCATGGCCACCGCCAGCGCGGCCCTGTCGGGGACGCGGATCTCCCAGCCGCGCCGGAGGTTGGGGGAGCTCTTCAGCGGCCGGTGCTCGCCCTCCTCGGTGAGCCGGGCGATCTCGCGGGCCGCGCGGGGGTCGTCGTGGGGCTCGAGGTCGCCGCGGCCGCGGTCTTCGGCGTGCCGGATCGAGTAACCTCCCCCCTCCTCCCGGCGCACCAGCACCTGCCCGAAGCGGCGGCCGCCGGGGGCTTCCTCCACCCAGCCCGCGAACGCCTCGCGGGCCGCCCGCGCGGGGCTCTCAGCGGGCAAGGGGCGCTTCCCTCTCCCCCGCCTCGCGGGCCCGGTCGGCGATCAGGCGGGCCATCGAGGGGTGGGTCCCGACCGGGGCGCCGTAGAAGATCGTCTTCCCCTCCCGCGCCGTGACCTCGCCCTCCAGCCCCAGATCCTCCGGGATCGTCTCGCGGGTGTGCCAGCCCTCGGCGATGAACAGCGGGATCACGACGACGTTCTCGGCCTCCGCCTCCTCGACCACCCGGCCTATCTCCGGCTCCTGGTCCAGGAACCCGACCTCCACCGCGTCGAAGACGCCGCGCTCCCGCAGGCGGCGGGCGTTCAGGTAGATCACGCCGGCCGAGTTCCGGTTGAGGTCGGTGCCGTGGCCGAGGAGCACGAGGGCGGTGCGCCCGGCGAGCCTCCTCGCGCCGACGAGGTCGCGCACCCGCTCCAGGATGACGTCCGGCATCTCCTCGAAGGCCCCGAGCGGCCCCGCGTAGCGGATAACCCTGCCGCCGCGGCGGGTCACCGGCCCCTCGAGCCCCAGCTCGCGCGGGATGACCTGCTGCGTGAAGTACCCCTCGGAGATAAAGGCGGGGACCACGACGACCTCCTCGGACTCGACGAGGTCCAGCACGTGGCGCATGGAGGGCTCCTCCTTCCAGAAGCACTCCACCACCTCGTCGAACTCGCCGGTGCGCCGGATGCGCTCGGCGTGCTCGTAGACCGGCAGGCTGGAGTCCTCGTTGAGGTGCGAGCCGTGTCCCACTATGACGAGCGCCTTCATCCCTCTCCTTACACTACGCCTCTCTCGCGGGGTCCCGACGCGCGTGATTCTAGCAGGGCCGCAAGAGCCCGCTCCGGGAAAGGTTTCACCGGCCCCCGGAGGCGGGCTTCAGGCGGTAGCTCAGGGCCTCGGGGCCGTACTCCAGGGCTATCAGGAAGGCCGCGGCGATCACGGGCGGCTCGGTGGCCGTGGGGGCGAGCCGGGGGTTCTCCCGCAGGATGCCGTCCAGGTTGGCGACCCCCTCGAGCCCCCGCCGGGAGCGGACCCCGCCGGCCTTGAGCACGCCGCGGGCCATCCGGGAGACGTCCTCGGCCTCCCGCTGGCCCGCGCGCTCGGCGATGTCCACGTCGGGCACCTCGGAGAGCACCTCGAGGTAGGCCTGCACCAGCGCGCCCCGCGCGGAGTCCGCCCGCGAGAGCGCCGCGAGCAGCGCGGGCCGGGCGAGCTCGCGGGTGACCTCGAAGTTGCGGGCGTACTCGCGGGCCAGCGGGTCGCGGGCCGCGCAGAAGCGCATGACGTCGCGCAGGGTGGTGTCCCTGCCTGCCCCCAGGGCGAGCTGCAGCGAGTGCTCCAGCGGCCCCCGGACGCCGGAGATCTTTAGCGCGCGGGCGAAGGCGCGCAGGTCGTCGTGCCCCAGGCGGGCGAGCACCACCTCCACCCGCTCGCCCCGCAGGGCGCCGCGGGCCAGCGGCGCCAGATAGCCCGCCTCGCGCGGGGAGGCCCTCCCGGTGAGCCCGAGCGCCGCCGCCGCGGCCTCCAGCACCGTCTCGCCCACGCCGCGCTCCCCGGCGTAGCCCAGCACCGCCCCCGTGGACGGAACCCACAGCAGGCGCGTCTCGTGCGCGATGTCCCGGTCGGCGTAGCGGGAACCGCAGCCCGGCATCGGGGCGCTGTAGGCCAGCGTCAGGGCCGTCGCCGCCGCCGAGGAGACGCGCCCCGGCGAGACCGCGGGCTGCTCCGGGCGCCGCTCGCCGCTCGTCCCAGAAGTAGCCATCCTCTTCGCCTCCGTCCTCCTCGCTACTGGTAGGTCACCACCGCCGGAGCCGGGTCGAGCATGAGCACCTGCTCCGGCTCGAGAACAGGCTCATCCAGGTTATAGAACACCTTGAAGCCGCCGTACTGCACGGGCTGCCCCCGCACAAGAGCGCGGTACTTCGTGAACTTGTGCCTGGCCAGGCCGAACCCGTCGGCGTGCAGCACCACCTCCACGTCGTCGGTGGGCCGGATGGCGTCCTTGTTGGTGACGATGCCGCCCTGGAACTCGTGGACGAGGAGCACCTTGTCCGGGATGCCCTCCTCCTCGACGATCCGGTCGAGGTAGCGGACGGCCCGGTCTATCTCGGAGCCGTCGACGCTCCCGAGGTCCACCCCCGGCACCTCCCCGGGCTCCACGGAGTACTCGGTGTCTATGGCGAGGTGGACGTGGGGCAGCTCCAGGAACTCCCGCAGCGCCCGCACCTCCTCCATCACGGAGGCCCGCCCGAGCTGGACGTCCAGCATGAGCAGCGCCCCGTGCTCCCGGGCGAGCCGGGCGTAATCCCGGATCACCCCCGGGTCGGTCCGGGAGACGTAGAGCCCGTCGGCCCCCGGCTCCCGCTGGGCGATGGAGGCGATCAGCTCTATGGTCGGCACGGCCGGGCGCCCGGGGTCCGCGGCGGAGTAGGCCGCCGCCTGCCCGGCCAGAAGCTCCATCACCTCCTCCGGAGGGTGCTCCCCGAGCACCCCCATCTGGTCGGAGAGCGGGGTCCCGTAGTAGGCCACGAGGCGGTGTTCCCTGAGCGGCCCGTCCGAGGCGTCCCGGACCCCGGCGAGGAGGGTCCTGCCCGCCGGGACGCTGCGCTCCCCTCCCGGCCCGCCGACGGCCAGCCGCTCCAGCCGGGTGTCGACCCCGCCCAGCCGCTCCCGAAGCGGGACGGCGTCCTCCGGCGGCGGGATGGGCCTGTAGGGGAGGGGGTCTTCCGCGGCGCCCTCCTCCTGCGGCGCGCCGGACGGCCCGCGCGCCTCCTCGGGCTTGCGGCCGCCCCAGAAGGCCCCGAGCGCCAGGAGGGCCAGAAGCCCGGCCAGCACCGCCGCGGCCGCCACCCTCCTGCGCCGGTACCTCCTGCGCCACCGGCGGCTCAAAGGGCTCCGTCCAGATCCTCGAGCACCCGCTCCAGCGGCGGGCGGTCCCGGGGCGTCCGCTCCACCCGGCGGGCCCGGATCCTGCCCTCCCGGTCCACTACGAAGTAGGCCCGCTCGGCGAAGCCCCGCTCGTTGAGGACGCCGTAGGCCCTCACGACCTCCCGGTGGAAGTCCGAGAGCAGGGGGAAGGTGATCCCGCGGGCCTCGGCCCACGCCCGGTGCGACCACGGGGAGTCCACGCTGATCGCGAGCACCCCGGCCCCCCGGCGGGAGAACTCCGAGAGCCTCTCCTGCACCTCGTCCAGCTGGTCGGTGCACACGCTCGACCAGTCCCCCGGGTAGAAGAACAACACCACCGGCCCCCGCTCCAGCGCCTCCTCCAGCGAGACCTCCCGCTCCCAGGAGTCGGCGGGCAGCGCGAAGCCCGGCGCCCTCTCTCCAACCTCTGCCGGCATCCTCAAGAGACCTCCCGTGCGCCCTCTTCTTCTCCGCGGAGAACCCCTCCGGCAGACCATTCTATAACCTGCGGCGCGCGAGCAGGTAAGATACACGCTTGGTTATGGATGCGGGGAAGAAGAGAGAGGCCGGCGCGCTCCTGCCGGAGGAGGCATTCGAGACCGGGGCCCCGGAGGGCACCCTCGGCGCGGAGGAGGAGCTCTGGCTGGCCGACCCCGAGACCCTCAAGCTCGCCGGGGGAGCGCAGAAGATCCTCGCCGCCGAGCCCGCGGAGCACTTCTCCGGGGAGCTCATAGACTGCGAGGTGGAGGCGAACACGGGGGTGCACCGGGAGGCGGCCGGTGTGGCGCGGGACCTCCTCGCCCGCCGCAGGACGCTCCTGGAGCACGCCGGGCGGCTGGGCAGAGTGCTCGGGACCAGCGGCACCCACCCCCTGGGGGACTGGCGGGAGCAGGAGATCATAGACAAGCCCCACTACCAGTACCTCAAGCGAAAGCTCGGCTGGCTCATCCGGCGCAACAACACCTTCTCGCTGCACGTCCACTACGCCGTGCAGGGCAAGGAGAAGGTCATCTACCTGTTCGACCGGATCCGGGAGTACGTCCCCCACTTTCTGGCCGTCTCGGTGAACTCCCCGTTCTGGCAGGGGGAGTTCACCGACACCCGCTCGGCGCGCGCCCTCGTCTTCTCCCGCTCGCTGCCCCACGCCGGGATGCCGGAGGCGTTCGGCTCCTGGTCGGCCTACGCGGGCTACCTGGACTTCGTCGGCCGGCCCGGCGTCATCCGGCGGCTCGGCGAGATCTGGTGGGACATCCGGCCCCACCCCAGGCTCTCCACCCTTGAGATACGGGCCTTCGACGCCCAGACGGACGCCGCGCGCAGCGAGGCCCTGATCTCGCTGGCCGCCGCGACCTGCGACATGCTCTGCGCGGAGTACGAGTCGGGCGAGCTGCGCCCGGCGCGCCCGGTGCGCGAGATAGAGGACAACAAGTGGAGCGCCCAGCGCCACGGCCTGGACGGCCTCTTCGTGGACCACGAGACGCACGAGCCGGTGCCCGCCCGCCGGGCGGTGGAGAGGCTCGCGGAGCTCGCGGCCTCCTCCTCGCGGCGGGACCTCTCCTCGCTGGAGCGCCTGCTGGAGGAGCCCACGGAGTCCGAGCGCCAGCTGTTGGTGTGGCGAGAGACCGGCTCCGTCAAGGAGGTGGCGCGGGACATCGCGCGGCGCACCCGCGCCGCCATCCCGGCTACCTGAACAGCCGCTTCGCCGCCTGCTTCAGCAGGACCTTGCGCACCTTCTCGCTGCGGAGCGCCCGCACCGCGAGGTGGCGGGCGTGGCGGTTCTGCAGGAGCTTTATCGCGAGCTTCGCCTTGTTCAAGGGTCCGTCCTTTCTAGCGCCGGCAACTGCTCAGGTCGTGCGGTCGATCTGGGAGTGGTAGCGGCTACCGAGCCGGCCGCCCAGGATGCCCCCGAGCAGGGCCACGACCACCGCGCCCGCGAGCACGGCGAGCCCCACCGCCCCGGCCCCGGCGACCCCGCCCAGGGCGGGCATGACCGTGCCCTGGATGAGGTCGCGCACCGCTTCCCCCGCGGCGCCGGGCAGAAAGCCCCCGACCACCACCAGCAGCACGGCCGCCACCGCCGTGAAGAGCACCGTCAGGGCCCCGTTGCGCCCGCCGTCGAAACGGGCCAGCCGCCCGGCCACGTAGCCCCCGAACAGGTAGGTCACGAAGATCAGGAGCGCCAGGATCGCCAGCCCGGTTATCGCGGCCGGGCCGAGTTGGGACGCCCCGGAGAGGTCGACGCCCCCGAAGGGTCCGAGCACCAGCCCCCCGACCAGGGAGAAGAACGCCCCGCACACGGCGGCGAACACGAAGCCGAGAAACCCCGCGAGCCAGTCCACCCCGCCGTACATGTCCCGCAGCCGCGCCTCCCGCTCCTCGGCCGCCTCAAAGTACCCCCGGGGGTAGGGCACCTCCCGCTCCTCCGTCGCCCCGGGCGTCCGGATAACGCGGGTCTCCCGGGCCTCCTCCTCGTCGCGGTGAGGGACCCGCGAGGTGCGCTCCTCCTCGCCCTCGCCGAGCGGCACCCTGCGCGTCGGCTCCTCCCCGGAGGCGCCGCCGGAAGCCTCCTCCGGGTCGTCGCCCAGAGGCCCCGTCCTGCGGCGCTCGTGCGGTCTGTCCTCCGGCCTCTCGGTCATGCTTCCCCCTTGTACGCAAAAAAGTAGCCGTAGTTTCTATATAAGCTCCCCAGCAATTCTAACCCGCTCCCACCTCTCCGGCAGGGGATGCCCGCCTTTGTCCCCGCGGAGCAAAGCCCGCCTCCCGGTGGGGCGCGAGCTTGTACGGCCGGCCATATCCGGCGCTCCAGCCGGTCCATATCATGGCCGGTGTCAGGCTAGCACAGAGGAGGCTGGACGGAAGATGAGCGAGATCACGCGCGAAGACGTCGTACGGGAGGCCCGGGAGAGGAACGTCAAGTTCATCCGGCTGTGGTTCACCGACATCCTCGGCACCCTAAAGAGCTTCGCCATCACCATCGACGAGCTGGAGGACGCCCTCGACGGCGGGATGGGCTTCGACGGCTCCTCCATCACCGGCTTCAACGCCATAGAGGAGTCGGACATGATCGCCATGCCCGACATCTCCACCTTCAAGATCATCCCGTGGAGCCCCAAGGACGCCCCGACGGCCCGCATGATCTGCGACGTGAGGACCCCCGAGGGCGACCCCTACGTCGGCGACCCGCGCTACGTGCTGCGCCGGGCGCTGGAGCGGGCCCACGAGATGGGCTTCGACAACTTCTACTGCGGCCCCGAGCTGGAGTTCTTCTACTTCAAGGACTCCAGCGCCCCCGAGCCGCTGGACTACGGCAGCTACTTCGACCTGACCACGCTGGACGCGGCCACCGCGCTGCGGCGGGACACGGTGCTCGCCCTGCAGGAGCTGGGCATTGACGTGGAGTACTCCCACCACGAGGTCGGGGTAAGCCAGCACGAGATAGACCTCCGCTATGACGACGCCCTCTCCATGGCCGACACCGTCATGACCTACAAGACGGTGGTCAAGGAGATCGCCACCCAGCACGGGGTCTACGCCACCTTCATGCCCAAGCCCATCCAGAACCAGAACGGCTCCGGGATGCACACCCACCAGAGCCTCTTCTCCAACGGGCGCAACGCGTTCTTCGACCCCGACGACGAGTACTTCCTCTCCGAGACCGCCAAGCAGTTCATCGCCGGGCAGCTCAGGCACGCGCGCGAGATCTCGATCATCTTCGCCCAGTACGTGAACTCCTACAAGCGGCTGGTCCCCGGCTACGAGGCCCCGGTCTACATCGCCTGGAGCCGCCGCAACCGCTCGGCGCTGGTGCGCGTCCCGCTCTACCACCCGGGCAAGGAGCAGGCCACCCGGGTGGAGCTCCGCTGCCCGGACCCCGCGGCGAACATCTACCTGTGCTTCGCCGCCCTGCTGCACGCGGGCCTGGAGGGGATCGAGAAGGGCTACGAGCTGCCCGAGCCGATGGAGCGCAACCTCTACCACCTCACCCACGAGGAGCGGGAGAAGCTCGGCATCCAGAGCCTCCCCGAGGATCTCGGCGAGGCGATAAAGGAGGCCGAGAACTCGGAGCTTCTGCACAAGACGCTCGGGGACCACGTCTACAACCGCCTCCTGCAGCTCAAGCGCGAGGAGTTCGAGGAGTACCGGGTGCAGGTCACCCCCTACGAGCTGCAGCGCTACCTGCCGGTCCTCTAGAGAAGAGACGGGAGCGCGAGGCGGGCGCGGGGGAATCCCCCGCGCCCGCCTTTCTCCGCCGACGGGGGAGGGCCTTTTCCGTATAATTTTCTGGCCGCCGCGGACGGTCCGGTCGGAAACCCGCGTCACAATCGGAGGGAGGGCTCTTGGTCGAGATCCGGATAAACACCGCCGCTCCGGAGGAGGTCCCCACCCCCCTTCTGGCGGTGGGGGTGCGCGCGGGGGCCTCGCCGCCGGGGCGGCTGGCGGAGGTCGCGGCCCCGGCCATCTCCGGCGGGGACTTCTCGGGCAGGGAGGGCGAGACCGCCCTCCTGTACGCGGGCGGCGCCATCGCCGCGCAGCGGCTCCTCCTGGTGGGGCTCGGGGAGGACGGCCCGCCCTCCCCGGAGGCGCTGCGAAAGGCCGCGGCCGCGGCGGCCCGGAGGGCCCGCTCCTCGGGCGCGCGGGAGGCCGCGCTCGTGGTGGAGGGCGGCGGAGAGGAGGTCCGGGCCGCCGCCGAGGGGGCCCTGCTCGGCCTCTACAGGTTCTCCCGCTACAAGAGCAACCGCGAAGCGGGCGACGCGCTGGAGAAGCTGGAGCTGCTCGTGGACGGGGCCCGCGAGGAGGAGGCCCGGGGCGGGGCGCGCGTCGGGCGCGCCGCGGCCGCCGCGGCCGCCCTGGCCCGCGACCTGGCCAACGAGCCCTCCAACACCGCCACCCCGGAGTACCTGGCCGAACGGGCGCGCGAGATCGCCCGGCGCCACGGCATGGGCTGCACCGTCCTCGACCGCGAGGGGATAGGGGAAGAGGGCCTCGCCGGGCTCGCCGCCGTGGGGCGGGCCGCGCAGAACGAGCCGCGCTTCATCGCGCTGGAGCACCGCCGGGGCGGGGAGGCGCCGCCGGTCGTGCTGGTGGGCAAGGCCGTCACCTTCGACTCCGGCGGGATCTCCCTGAAGCCCTCCTCCGGCATGGAGGACATGAAGTTCGACATGAGCGGCGGGGCCGCCGTGCTGGGGGCCATGGAGGCGGTGGGGGCCCTGGAGCTTCCGCTCAACGTCGTCGCCCTCGTCCCGGCCACCGAGAACCTGCCCGGCGGCCGGGCCTTCAAGCCCGGCGACGTTCTGCGGTTCCGCTCCGGGAAGACCACCGAGATCGTCTCCACCGACGCGGAGGGACGCCTGATCCTGGCCGACGCCCTCTCCTACGCCCGCCGCTACAACCCCGCCGCCGTGGTCGACTGCGCCACGCTCACCGGGGCCTGCGTGGTGGCCCTCGGCCACCACGCCTCCGGCCTGATGGGCAACGACGAGCGCCTCATCTCCGAGGTGCGCGCCGCCGGGGAGGCCGTGGGGGAGCGCGCCTGGCCTATGCCCCTCTTCGAGGAGTACACCGAGCAGATAAAGGGGGATGTGGCCGACATAAAGAACAGCGGCGGGCGTCCCGCCGGGGCCCTGACCGCCGGGGCCTTCCTCAAGGAGTTCGTCGACTACCCCTGGGCCCACCTGGACATCGCCGGGACCGCCTACACGAAGAAGGACGGCGGCTACCGGACCAAGGGAGCCACCGGCGTCCCGGCCAGGCTCCTCGTCGAGTTCCTCATCAGACGGGCGGAGGAGGCCGCATGATCCTGCAGAAGCTCACCGTCGGGACCTTTCAGGAGAACTGCTACATCCTCGGCGACGAGGCCAGCGGCTCCGGGGCGCTGGTCGACCCCGGCGACGAGGCCGTCAGGATCGCCCTCGCCGTCGAGCAGACGGGGCTGGAGATAGAGAAGATCCTGCTCACCCACGCCCACATAGACCACGTGGGGGCGGTCGCCTCCCTGGTCGAGGAGTACGGCTGCCCGGTCCTCGCCCACCGCGAGTCGGAGCCGCTGCTCGAGCAGCTCCCCACCCAGGCCCTCATGATGGGCCTCCGCTTCGGCAAGGTCCCCAGGCTGGACGGCTACATCGAGGACAGGGAGCGGGTCGAGGTGGGCGGCCTCACCCTCGAGGCACTCTACACGCCGGGCCACGCCCCCGGGCACCTGGCCTTCTACCTGGAGAGCGAGGGGGCGCTCCTCTCGGGGGACGCCCTGTTCGCCGGGAGCGTCGGCCGAACCGACCTTCCGGGCGGCGACCCCGGGCTGCTCATGCGCTCCATAAAGGAGCGCCTGCTGGTCCTGCCCGACGAGACCGTCGTGCACCCGGGGCACGGCCCCCAGACGACCATCGGCAACGAGCGCGCCTACAACCCGTTTCTGCAGCAGGGAGGTGGCATCCTGTGAGCGAGAGCGTCGAGAGGCACCGCCGCGAGGCCCCAGAGGGGGTCAGGGTGGCGGTGCTCACCATAAGCGACACCCGCACCCCGCAGACCGACACCGGGGGGGACGTCGCCCAGGAGATCCTCGAGCGGGCCGGGCACGAGGTCGTGGCCCGCCACATCGTCAAGGACGAGCCCTCCAGCATCCGGACCGCGCTGGTAGACCTCCTCGCCCGCAAGGAGGTGGACGCGGTGATCACCACCGGCGGCACCGGCATCTCCGGGCGCGACACCACCTACGAGGTGGCCGAACGGCTCATACACAAGCGGCTGGACGGGTTCGGCGAGATCTTCCGGACCCTCTCCTACCAGGAGGTGGGATCCGCGGCGATCCTGAGCCGGGCCATCGCCGGCACGGTGGGCTCGAAGTTCGTCGCCTGCTTGCCGGGCTCGCGCAACGCCGTCCGGCTGGCCGCGGAGAAGCTGCTGGCCCCCGAGCTCTCGCACGTGGTCTTCGAGCTCCGCAAGCACGAGAAAGGCAGGTAGAGAGAGATGATGGACCGCGACCCCCTCTCCCCGGAGACCGAGGCCCTCTGGCGTAAGCTCTGGGAGCTCTGGCAGGACAACGACGAGGACGACGTGATCCTGGACTCCTCCAGGATCGAGGAGATAGAGGACGAGATACCGGAGCTGGAGGGGAAGGTCCGTACGGCCCTCGCCTACCTCCAGCGCGCCCGCTACATCCAGTACCGCACGGGCGTCGGCGAAGAGGGCCTGGAGCCCATCGTCTACGACGTCTACGAGCCGAGGTAGGGGGACCGGAGACCGTGCGCACCTCCGACTCGTGCCCGATCAAGGCGGACTTCCTCCCGCAGGAGGCGCTGGGCCTGCCGGGCGGGCTCGGCATGACCCTGGCGCCCGGGGTGAAGGACCTGAACTGGGACAGGGACGCGGCGAAGGACCTGCGCCGCCTGAAGGAGGCGTTCGGCGCGGACGTCCTGGTCTCGCTGATGGAGGACTTCGAGTACGAGAGGTACGGGATGGGGGGCAGGGAGGGGTTCTTCGAGAGCGCCCGGGAAGCGGGCCTTAAGGTGCGCCACTTCCCCATCCTGGACGTGGACGTGCCGCGCCCCGAGCAGGACGAGGAGTACGCCGAGTACATCGGGGATATCATCGGCGACCTCCGGGAGGGGAAGACCGTGATCGTCCACTGCCGGGGCGGCATAGGGCGCACGGGGACGGTGGCGGCCTCGGTGCTGGTAGGCCTGGGCCACGAGCCCGACGAGGCCATCCGGATCGTGCGCGAGGCCCGCAGCCCCCGGATGCTCGAGGTCGCCTGGCAGGAGGAGTACGTCCGCCAGTTCGCGAGGAGGAACCTGGGAAGATGGAGCGGCTAGAGCGCTACCGGGGCTCGCTCCTCGGCCTCGCCGTCGGGGACGCGCTGGGGGCGCAGGTAGAGTTCATGCCCAGCGGGGGCTTCGAGCCCGTGACCGGCATGGACCGGCGGACGGTCCACGGCAACCCGCCGGGGTCCTGGACCGACGACACCTCCATGGCGCTCTGCCTGGCCGAGAGCCTGGTCGAGCGCGGCGGCATGGACCCCGCAGACCAGCTCGGGCGGTACGTCCGGTGGTGGCGCGAGGGGCACCTCAGCAGCACCGGGGAGTGCTTCGACATCGGCAACACGACGCGGGAGGCGCTCTCGCGCTTCGAGCGCACGGGAGAGACGCGCAGCGGCCCGGCGGACCCGTACTCGGCGGGGAACGGCTCGATCATGCGCCTGGCCCCGGTGCCGCTGTTCTTCGCGGACGACCCGGAGGAGGCCGTCCGGCGCTCGGGGGAGAGCTCGCTCACCACGCACGGGGCGCGCGAGGCGGTGGACGCCTGCCGCTACCTCGGCGCGCTCATCGCCGCCGCGGCGAACGGAGTGGGCAAGGAGGAACTCCTCTCCGCAAAGATCGCACTTCCGGAAGACCTGGCCCCGAGGGTGGCCGGGGTCGCGGGCGGCTCGTTCAGGCGGAAGGGCAGGGCGGAGATCCGGGGCTCCGGCTACGTGGTCGAGTCGCTCGAGGCCGCGCTGTGGGCCTTCCACAACTCCGCTTCTTTCGAGGAGGGCGCGCTGCTCGCCGTCAACCTCGGCGACGACGCCGACACCACGGGGGCGGTCTACGGCCAGCTCGCGGGGGCGTTCTACGGCGCGGGCGCCATCCCGGAGGCCTGGCTGGACACCATAGCCCTGAGGGAGGAGATAGAGGCCCTGGCGCAGCGCCTCCACGAGGCCGCGCGCCGGCGCTCCGCCCCCGGCTGAGAGCGTCCGCCGCGGCGGGGCGACTCTTTAGGCCGGGATCACGTCTACCCGCTCGCCCCGCACCACGAGCCGCATGTCGTAGGCGGGCGGGTTTATGCAGGTCTGCAGCGAGACCATGTCCTTGCCGGGGACCGGGTTGGTCACCCAGACGTCGTAGGGGGTGACCTCGAGGATCTCGGTGACCTCGTAGACGTACTTGGTGCCGTTGGCGTCCTCCAGGATGATCTTGTCCCCGTAGGTCATGTTGGGCAGGTTGGCGAACTGCAGGTAGCTGCCGGTCCCGGAGTAGCCGAGGACGTGCGCCGCGATGTAGGTGTTGGCGTTGGGCTGCCAGGGAAAGCCGGTCTCGGGAAGCTTTATGGCCCCCTGGTCCATGGCCGCCGGGTCGCTCGTGTTGGCCACGTAGTCGCGGTAGCGGCCCATCTTGGGCACCGTGAGCCACAGGTCGTTGGTCGGCGGGTCGGGCGGGTCCTCCATGATGGAGGCCTGCTCCCTCCCCCCGGAGCCCTCCTCCTTCTTCGGCTCCTCTTTCTTCTTCTGGCGCTCGCCCTCCTCCCCGGCCTTCTCCGCGCCCTCCTCCTTCTTCTTCTTCTCCGCCTGCGCGACCTCCGGCGCCTGCTCCACCTTGGGCAGCTCGGCGCGCACCAGGCGCTGCTCCTCGCCGCCCGTCTGCCGGCCCGTCTCGGTGCCGAAGAGCATCATCACCCCCAGCACCGAGAGCACGGCGAGCGAGAAGAGCGCAAAGCCGGCCCGCTGGCGCCGGCGCCTGAACTTCCTCCGGTCAGACCGCTTCATAAACCTGGTGTTACGCCTGGGAACCATGCTTCGGATTCTACCAGCGGCCTCCGGCGAATTGTAGAGTTGGGTGGCGGTTCGTGAGAGTTTTTTAAGCTAAACGAACACGGAAAACCGGATGGTCCTGCGTGGGCGCGACCGGGGAGGTGGGGTAAGATAAGCGCCGCCCGGGACCGACCGCGAGAGAAAGAGGTGGAGCCTTTGGAAGCGGGTGCCGGACGAGGATCCGGCCGCGCCGCCACGCTGGTGGCGCGCGGCCTCACCAAGAGCTACGACGGCTTCCGGGCCGTGAAGGGCGTGGACTTCGAGGTCTACGAGGGGGAGTGCTTCGGCTTTCTCGGCCCCAACGGGGCGGGGAAGACCACGACGATGAAGATGATCTACGGGGCCGCGGTGCCGTCCGGCGGGCATCTGGAGGTGGCGGGGCTCGACGTGCGGGGGGACGTGCGGGCGGTGAAGCGGCGCATCGGCGTGGTTCCGCAGGAGGACAACCTGGACGAGGAGCTGGAGGTGCTGGAGAACCTCCTGGTCTTCGGCCGGTACTTCGACCTGCCGGGCAAGCTCGTCCGGCAGCGGGCGGAGGAGCTGCTCGACTTCGTGCAGCTCTCCGAGCGGGCGGGGGCCAAGGTGGAGGAGCTCTCCGGCGGGATGAAGCGGCGGCTGCTCATCGCCCGCGCGCTCGTAAACAACCCCGAGCTGGTGGTGCTCGACGAGCCCACCACCGGTCTCGACCCGCAGGCCCGCCACCTCGTGTGGGAGAAGCTCCGGCAGCTCAAGGCCGGGGGGACCACGCTCGTGCTCACCACCCACTACATGGACGAGGCCGCCCAGCTGTGCGACCGGCTGGTCATCATGGACGGCGGCAGGATCATCGCCTCCGGGACGCCGCGGCGGCTCATAGAGGAGAACACCTCGCCGGAGGTGCTGGAGTTCAGGCCGCCTCCGGAGCGGCTCGGGGAGCTGCAGGAGCTGCTGGAGCGGGAGGCCGAGCACGTCGAGCGCAGCGCCGACCTGCTGCTCGCCTACACCAGCGACGCGGAGACGCTGGAGCGCCGGGTGCGGGAGTCGGGCGTCCCCATCGAGAACACCCTCTACCGGCGGGCCAGCCTGGAGGACGTGTTTCTGCGCCTGACCGGGAGGAGGCTCGTTGAGTAAGATCTACCTTCCCTCGCCCCGCGGGGCGTTCCGGGTCTGGCAGCGCGACCTCACGGTGTTCCGGAAGTTCTGGAAGGCGGCGCTCATGCCGAACTTCATCGAGCCGTTCTTCTATCTGGCCGCGCTCGGGCTGGGGCTCGGGGCCTTTGTGCGGGACATCAACGGCCAGGACTACATCCAGTACATAGCGCCGGGGCTCCTCGCCAGCAACGCCATGTTCGCCGCCTCCTTCGAGAGCACCTTCAACACCTTCGTGAAGCTGAAGTTCGACAAGGTCTACGACGCGATAATAGCCACCCCGGTCAACGCCGAGGACATCGTGGTCGGGGAGTACCTGTGGGCCGGGACCCGCGCGGCCCTCTACGGGACGGCCTTCACGGCGGTCATCGCCGCGCTCGGGCTGGTGCACTCTCCCTGGGCGCTGCTCCTCCCGCCTTTCCTGTTCCTGGTGGGGCTGATGTTCAGCGTGATGGGGACCCTGTTCACCAGCCTCATAAAGAGCATAGACTTCTACGCCTACTACTTCACGCTGGCGGTCACCCCGATGTTCCTCTTCTCCGGGATCTTCTTCCCCATCGAGGGCTTCCCCGCCCCGGTGCCGCAGCTGGCGTGGATGACCCCGCTCTACCACGCGGTGAACGTCTGCCGCGAGCTGGCGGGGGGCCCCTCGCCGGGGGTGCTGGTGGACGTGGCGTGGATAGCGGTCTTCACCGGCGTCCTGTTCCTGATCCCGGTGCAGATAATGCGCCGGCGGCTCATCAGCTAGCCCCCGGAGAGCCTTCCGCCGAGAGGAGCCATGCGCGGCCACCATGGTACGAGACCCCCCCGGGCCCGCTCTGGTACCATCTTCCGGCAGAGATGGACGCCGAACAGTTCACCGTGCGGGCGGCGAGGCCGGAGGAGGACGCGGCCATCGCCGCGCTCGTCATCGAGGGCTTTATAGACAAGTTCCGGCCCATCTTCCGCAACGGGATGGACCGCTCCATCCGCATCATGCAGCGCTGGATCGAGCTGGAGCACGAGGTCGGCGGCGTACGCTCGCTGGTGATAGAAGACCCCGCCGGAGGCGGCATCGCGGCGAGCGTCGGGATCCGGCTCTCCGAGCCCCGGGAGGACCTCCTCTCCCGGCGGCTGTGGGGGGTCTTCCGGAGGAACCTGGGCTTCTTTCACACCCTGTGGGCCACCACCCTCCTCTCCTACCCCCGCTACACCACCTCGCCGGAGGAGGCCTACGTGGAGCGGCTGGTGGTCGCCCCGGGCTTCAGGAGGAGGGGGCTCGCGCGAAGCCTGCTCGACGCCTCCGAGAGGACGGCCTCGGAGGCGCGAAAGCGCTCGGTCGGGCTGCACGTCAGCTGCAACAACCTCCCGGCCCTGCTGCTCTACGAGTCCGCCGGCTACCGGGAGGTCTCCCGCCAGAGGTCGCTGCTCACGGCGCGGTTTTTGGGGATCCGCGCCTGGATCTACATGCGCAAGGAACCCCTCACCTAGAGGAGCCGGCCTCGCCCTCCCGCCCGCCGGGCTCCTCGTCCCCGGAGCGCCTGCGGCGGCCGGAACGGAACTCCTCCCAGCTTCCGGGCCACTCGAAGAGGTTCTCCGGGAGGTCGGGGAAGAGGCGCTCCCCTCCGGCCCTCGGCCCGGAGCGGCCGTTGCGCAGCCCCCCGATCTCCTCCCGCTCGCCGGGCCCCCCGGTCCCTTCCCCAGCCCCCTCCTCCGGGACGGGCTCGACCGGCTCGGTGGGCTCCTCGCCGGCCGGGGGGCCGGGGAAGCGCTCCACGTAGTCCAGGTAGCGCGCGTCGCCGGTGAGAAAGGCCAGAACCTGGGCGTTGAACTCCGCGACCCGCTCCACCATCGGGAGGTGGCCGCAGCCGTCCATCAGACAGACCTCCGACTGGTCGAGGCTGCGCCCCCACACCGCCGCCGAGTGGGGGTCGACTATCTGGTCCTCCTCCCCCGCCACGATCAGGGCGGGGACCCGGACCATCCGGGCCTGCCGGGCGAGGCGCCCCCCGGAGAGCTCCCGGCGCGCCACCCGCAGCGTCTTGCTCACCGCCGCGGGGGTGGAGCGGGCGGCGTCCTCCACCACGTCCTCCGGCAGATCGTCCGGGTCGGCCACGAACGGGCGCATCCAGAGCACCCGCACCGGGCGCAAGACCTTGCCCAGCATGTAGAAGAGAGGCCCCACGACCGGCAGGGTGGCCAGCCACAGCGGGGTGGGCAGGTCGATCTGGTCCTCCTGGGCCGGCGCGGCGACGACGACGAGGCGCCCCACCACGTCCGGGTGGTCGGCGGCCAGCTTGATGGCCATGTTCGCCCCCAGGTCGTGGCCCACCACGCTGGCGTGGGTGAGCCCGAAGTGGGCGCAGAAGGCGTAGAGCAGGCGGCTGCCGTAGCGGATGCCGTACCCGGAGAGCGGCTTGTCGGAGTCGCCGAAGCCGCTCAGATCCAGCGTGTAGACGGTGAAGCGCTGGGCGAGCCTGCCCGCCAGCTGGTCCCAGATGCGGGAGGAGGAGAGCCAGCCGTGAACCAGCACCACCGGAGGGCCGCCGCCGGTCACCCCGTAGCGGACCCAGGTGCCCTCCAGCTCGAGGAACTCCGTCTCGGGGGCGCTCTCCACCTGGTGGGTCATCCGCCCGAGCGCGAGCGAGACGCCCACGAGCAGCAGCGCCGCGACGAAGACGATGATCAGGGCCGTGCTCATGGGCGCAATGATAACCTACCGGCGGGCCCGGCTACAGGTAGCCCCGCCGGACGAGGGCGCGAACGAGCAGGGAGGCCGCGAGCGTCGCCGCCAGCGAGAAACCTCCCTTGAGGAGCGCCTCCTTGAGGTCGTCCGCCACCCCCCGCCGCTCGGGCCGGTCCAGGAGCCGGTCGGCGATCCGGCTGGAGGCCGCGCCGGCCGCCGCCGTGAAGGCCAGCATGATCGCGCGGCGCTTGCGGTCGCGGTTCACCCGCGCACCCCCGCCCCGTTGCGGTAAAGGAGGTCGAGCTGCCGGCGCAGCAGGGCCCGCAGCCGAAAGGACGGCACGTAGCACTCTATGCAGAAGAGCACCTCGTCCCGCCGCCCGGGGTGCAGGTCGTGCTCCAGCATGAACTCCAGCAGCTCCCGGTACCCCTCCCCCACCTGGTCCACGAACTCGGAGAACGAGATGCGGCCCTCGATCAGGCAACCGCACGCCTCGCAGGCGTCCAGCTCCCCTATCTTCCTGCTCGTGTGCCGGACTATGATGCCCGGGGAGACCTCCCCGGTCCCCGCAGCCTCCTTCGCCAAGACCTTCCCCTTTCTAGCCCCAGCGGACAGGCCCCTGAGGTGCGCCTTTCACCCCCGCCGCGCCCGGCGGCTCCTCTGGCATGAGTCTACGCATGTTCGCATGTTTTGTAAAGCTTATTCCACAATCCCCGCCGCACCCTCGGCTATACTTGCTGCTCCATGCGAGGAACGGCGGACGAGACGCGGCGGGCGGCCCCCTGAGCGCCCCGGCGAGAGCCCGGCTGGTCGTGGTGGGGGCGGGGCTCGCCGGCGTGCATCTCGCCCGCAGCCTCCCTCCGGCCCTGCGCGAGGCCGGCGAGACGCTCGTGGTGGACCGCTCGGAGGCCTACGCCTTCGCGCCCCTGATCCACGAGGTCGCCGCGGGGCGCCTGCACCCGGACAGCGTCACCCTGCCGGTTCGCCCGGCCCTGCGCGGCCGCTGCGGCTTTCTGCGGGCCGAGGTAAAGAGCGTGGACCTATCCGGGAGCAGCCTCCTCACCTCGGAAGGGGAGATCTCCTACGAGTACCTGGTCCTCGCCCCGGGCAGCGAGGCCGTCCCGCCGCCGGAGCACCTCTCGCCGCACTTCCTGCCCTTCCACACCCTGCGGGACGCCCTCCGGCTGCGCAGCGCCCTCGCCGCCGCCTGGCGGGAGGCCCTCCGCGAACCGGCCCCGCAGGCCCCCGCCGTCGCCGTGGTGGGCGGCGGGACCACCGGGGTCGAGCTCGCCGCGGAGTTCGCCGCCCTCTCCGCCTACCTCCGGCGGCGCTCCGGCCGCCGGGTCCGCCCCGGGCTGCGGGTGGTGCTCTTCGAGGCCACCGGGCGGCTGATGGGCTGGCTCGACCCGTACTTCCACGAGGTGGCCCTCGAAGAGCTCGGGCGCCTGGGGGTGGAGGTACGCCTCCGCTCCCCGGTCGAGGGGGCCTCGGGCGAGGGCGTCCTCGCCGGCGGCAAGTGGTTTTCGGCCCGCGTCCGGGTGTGGGCCGCGGGCGTGCGGGCCGCCCGGCTCGTCCGGGGGCTCCCCGTCAGGCACGGGGACGGGGGGCGGGCGGAGGTCGGCCCCCACCTGACCCTTCCGGCGCACCCCAACGTCTACGTGCTCGGCGACTCCGCGCTGCGCGAGGGGCCGGGCGCGGGACCGCTGCCGCCCACCGGGTCCGCCGCCGTGCAGCAGGGGCCCTACGCCGCCCGGGACGTGGGGCGGCGGCTGCGGGGGGCGCGGAGGCCGCCCTTCCGGTTCGTGGACCGGGGCTACGCCGTAAGCCTCGGGCCGGAGAGCGCCGTCGCGAACCCCTTCGGGCGGCGCATGAGGGGAGCCCCCGCCCAGGCGCTCTACCGGAGCGTCCTGCTGTACTACCTGCGGGGCCGGCGCCAGCGCCTGCTCGCCGCGAGCGACTGGGCCATGGAGCGGGTGGGGCGGCTGGGGTTCGCCTAGGAGGGGGAGGCCCTCCCGGCCTGCTCCCGGGCCTCCTGGGGCAGGAGGTGCCGCTCCACGATCCCGGGCACGTCCTCGGGCCCCACGCGGGTGTACCAGACGTCGTCCGGGAAGACGAAGACCACGGGCCCCTCGTGGTGCCGCCGGGCGCAGCCGTTGCGCACCACCACGGAGGGCGGCAGCCCGCGCCGGGCCACCTCCTCCCGGAACATGCTCAGCAGCTCCGCCCCGCCCTTCTCACCGCAGCGCCCCTCGCCGGGAGTTGCGCACACGAATATCTGCCGTGGTGCATACACAGCAGGCATATTCTATGCCCGGCGGCACAGAAGTCCATCAGAAGGAGGCCGCCGAGAAGTCCGTCTCCGAGCGCTCCCGCACCCGCCGGGCCACCCCGGACTCCACCCCGGCCTCCGCCACCGCCCCGGCCACGGCCGGGACCACCCGCTCGTCGAAGACCGAGGGGATGATGTAGTCCTCCGAGAGGCTCTCCTCCGGGATCACGCCGGCTATCGCGCGGGCCGCGGCGAGCTTCATCTCCTCGTTTATCTCCCGGGCCCGGATGTCCAGGGCCCCCCGGAAGACGCCGGGGAAGCAGAGGACGTTGTTGATCTGGTTCGGGTAGTCGCTGCGGCCGGTGGCGATGATCCGGGCGTGACCGTAGGCGAGCTCCGGTCGGATCTCCGGATCCGGGTTGGCCATGGCGAAGACTATGGGCTCGTCGGCCATGCTCTCTATGTGCTCCACCGTGAGCACGTCCGGCGCCGAGACCCCGATAAACACGTCGGCGCCCCGGATCGCGTCGGCCAGGGTGCCCCTGATGTTCTCCGGGTTCGTGTTCTCCGCGAACCAGCCCCGCGAGGTGTCCGCGTCCCCCCTCCCCCGGTAGACGACCCCGTAGCGGTCGCAGCCGACGATGTTTTTCACCCCCGCGGCGAGAAGGATCTTGGCGCAGGCCACCCCCGCGGCCCCCACCCCGCACACCACGACCTTCAGCTCCTCCATCCGCTTGCCCACGATCCTCAGCGCGTTGATGAGCGCGGCGAGCACCACCACCGCCGTGCCGTGCTGGTCGTCGTGGAAGACCGGGATGTCCAGCTCCTGCTTGAGGCGCTCCTCTATCTCGAAGCAGCGCGGGGCCGAGATGTCCTCCAGGTTTATCCCCCCGAAGGCCGGCGCCACGTACTTCACGGTGCGCACGATCTCCTCCGGGTCCTTGGTGTCCAGGCACACGGGGAAGGCGTCCACCCCGGCGAACTCCTTGAAGAGCATCGCCTTGCCCTCCATCACCGGCATCGCGGCGTACGGCCCGATGTCCCCAAGCCCCAAGACCGCCGTCCCGTCGGTGACCACCGCCACCGAGTTGCGCTTGATCGTCAGGTTGAAGGCCCGCTCCGGCTCCTGGGCTATGGCGCGGCAAACCCGGGCCACCCCCGGCGTGTAGGCCATGGAGAGGTCGTCCCGGGTGCGGACGGGTATCTTGGAGTGGACCTCTATCTTGCCCCCGAGGTGCAGCAGAAAGGTGCGGTCCGAGACGTTCACCACCCGCACCTCGGGCAGCGCGCCCACCGCCCGCACTATCCGCTGGCCGTGCTCGGAGTCGCGGGCGTTGACCGTGATGTCCCGGATGGAGCGCTCCTGCCCCATCCTGACGATGTCTATGGCCCCGACCATCCCGCCCGCGTCGCCGATGGTCGTCAGGATCCTGCCCAGAGCCCCCGCCCGGTGGGGGAACTCCACCCTGAGGGTCATGCTGTAGCTGGCGCTCGGTATGGCCTCCATCCCGCCCCTTCCGGAAGTCCGTCAGTGCCCACCGATCAATTCTATTGCAGCAGGAGGGGCCGGTAAACGAGCCCTACACCGGGAGGTAGCCGGGGTCGTCGGGGAGGTCCGCACCCGGCAGCGCGTCCCGCCGGCCCAGAAACCACCGGCCGAGCGCGGAGCGCTCCCCCGCCTCCTCGGCGGCGCGGGAGAGCCCGGTGCGCAGCTCGTAGAGGATGGGCGGGCGCTCCCCGTAGGAGACGGTCTCGAGCTCGGCGGCGATGGCGGCGTCTATGAACCTGCCCCACTCCCCGGCCGAGGGCTCCTCCGGGCGCGGGGGGGAGGCGAAGGCCTGGCGCACCTCCTCGGGGAGCGGGAGCGCAGAGACCAGGCGCTCCCGCTCCCCGTCCGGCCGCGCCCCGCCCCTCGCCGCCAGGTAGCGGCGGGCGGCGAAAAGCAGCAGCCGCGAGGCGACGGTGCGCTTGCCGAAGGACTCCCCCACGGCCTCCCAGTTCACGAACGACCCGCCGAAGAGGTTCTCGAGGTCCAAGGTCCGGATCACCCCCCGAAGGCTTCCCGCAACGCCTCATCGACCATGGCGCGTATCCTGCTCTGGAGCGAAGACGCGAGGGCTACGGCCTCCCCGGAGGGGCCGCCGTAGGCGCGGTCCACCACCCGGAACTTCCCGTAGTCCGGCTCGCGAAAGCCCCACACGGGCTCGCCGCGGGTGGCCTCGCGCATGTACGCCGCCCAGATGTCCAGCGGCAGCGTCTCTCCCCCCACCTCCTCTATGCCGTGCACCCCGGCCATCGAGCGGCGCCCCTCCGGGTAGCCGACCCACACCGCGGTGGCGAGCTGCGGGGTGTAGCCGGCGTACCAGGCGTCGGCGAACCCGTCGGAGGTGCCGGTCTTGCCCGCCGAGGGGCGCCCCAGCTCGGCGTCGAGATCCCGGTAGCGGCTGGCGGTCCCCCGCTCCACCACCCCGCGCAGGACGTCGGTCACCGCCGCGGCCTGGTTGCCGCCGAGCACCCGGCGTCCGGAGACCCGGTGGTCGTAGAGCGTCTCGCCCCCGCCGTAGGCCTCGCGCCGGATCTCCTCTACGGCGTAGGGCTCGCGGTAGACCCCCCCGCCGGCGAAGGTGGCGTAGGCGGAGGCCATCTCCAGCGGGCTCACCCCCACCCCGAGCCCCCCGATGGCGGTCGAGGGGTAGGGCTCCACGGGGGAGCGTATCCCGAGCTCGCGGGCGGTCCGGGCCACCTCCTCGAGCCCCACGTCCATCGCGAGCCGCACGAAGACCGTGTTGTCCGAGACGGCCATGGCGTCGGCGAGGGAGATCTCGCCGCGCTCCTCGTAGCCGTAGTTGTTGACGACGTACTCCTCGCCCCGGAACTCGAGGCTGAGGCCGCCGGAGAGGTAGGTGCTGTAGGGGGAGATGCCCTCCTTGAGCGCGGTCGCGAGGACCACGGGCTTGAAGGCGCTGCCCGGCTGCCTCCGGGCGTCGAGGGCGAGGTTGAAGTCCCCCTCCCGGCCCCAGAGGGCCTTTATGGCGCCGCTCTGGGGCTCGACGCTGACCACGGCGGCCGAGGGGTCCCCGGGGGCGTAGAGGGTGTCGGCGGCGCTGGCGGCGGCGACCCGCTGCAGGCGGGGGTCGAGGGTGGTCCGGATCCTGAGCCCCCCGCGCCGGAGCGCCTCCTCGCCGAGGTGCTCCTCGACCTCGCGCCGCACCCGCTCCAGAAAGGGCTCGTAGACGGGGTCCTCCCGCCCCTCCGGCGGGGAGAAGCGCAGCTCCCGCGAGACGGCCCTCCTGTACTGGGCACCGGAGATCACGCCCTGCCCGCGCATCAGCCGCAGCACGGCGTCCCTGCGGTCCTCGGCCCGCTCCTCGCCGCCCCGGCCGTAGGAGGAGGGGGCGTGCAGGAAGCCGGCCAGGGCCGCCGCCTCGGAGAGGTCGAGCTCTCGGGCGCTCTTACCGAAGTAGGCCCTCGCGGCCGCCTCGGCGCCGTAGGCCCCCCGCCCGAAGTACACGGCGTTCAGGTAGGCGGTGAGGATCTCGCGCTTGGTGTGCCGCTGCTCGTAGGCGTGGGCCAGACACGCCTGCAGGAGCCGCCGCCAGAAGGAGACCTCGAAACGCTCCTCCTCCGGGATGTAGAGGTTCTTGACGAGCTGCTCGGTGATGGTGGAGCCGCCCTCCTGCACCTCCCAGGCCCTCAGGTCGGTCCAGGCGGCCCGGAGCACGCCCTCCGGGTCCACCCCGGCGTGCTCGTAGAAGCGCCGGTCCTCCACGGCGACCACGGCCCGCGGCAGGTAGGGGCCGAACTCCTCGAAGGGGACGGTCCTCCGGCGCTGGGAGGCCGGGATCACGCCGACCCGCTCGCCGTCCGCGCTGTAGACGTAGGAGTCCTCGGGGAGCGCCGGGTAGCGCCGGGAGATCCCCTCGCCGTAGCGCTCCAGCGCGTAGACGTAGGCGCCGAGCAGCAGCACGAGCGCCGCCGCGACCGCGAGGAGCGCGGCGTTAAAGGCAGCCCTGAGCAGCGCCAGCAGCCCTCCCGGACGCCGTCCCTTGCTCTCCGTGCCCGTCTCGAAGCGGGGGTTCACTCGCTCGCCGGCCGCCGCCTGTACGCTCCACGACGGGTGCTAGTATATCCGCATGGCAGAGCTGAGGTGCACGGCGCGCAGGGTCGGGGACCTCGAGGGCCGCACCGAGGAGTACGAGCTGGCCTTCTCGGTGGACGGCGCCCCGGCAAAGACGGCCCGCGTGCGCTACCAGGCGGCGCGGGCCTACGAGATCAACGAGGCGCTCGACGCCTGCGTGGAGGCCGCCCGCCGGGCCATAGCGGGGGCCGGGCTCGACGCCCGGCCCACCGACGAGGCCCTCTCGCAGTTCGCCTGGCGGGCGATGCAGTCGGCAAAGTACGAGGGAGGGAGCCCCAAGACCTCAAACCTCCCCCTGTAGCCCCCCTACGGGGCCGCGACCCCGACCAGCTCGCAGTCGGAGGCTACGAGGTCGCGCGCGTCGGCGTGGACCCTGTCGAAGCCGGGGCCGCAGGTGACCACGTCCCGCACCGCGGGGGAGTTGGCCGCCCGGATGCGGTCGTCGCCCCGCCCGCCGTTGAGCGAGTCGCGGGCGTACTCCTCGACGGGCCCCTGGACGAGCAGGTCGTCGCCGGGCCCCCCGTTTATGCCGTCGGCGCCGCGCCCGCCGTAGAGCCGGTCGGCCCGCCCGAAGCCGTTTATGGCGTCATCCCCCCGCAGACCGTAGATCCTGTCTTTTCCCGGCGTGCCGTTTATGGCGTCGGACCCGGCGGTGCCGTAGATCACCGCCGCCGCGGCCACCCCCGCCGCCAAGAGCACCACCGACACCACGCACAGCAGCCCGGTGCCAAGCCTCCTTCCCATGCTCTCCTCCTGTTCCCGAAAGACATGCCTGCACGGGACAGCATAGAGCCGCGGCTCCCCGCGGACATCCCCCAAATGAGTGATTTCCCGGCGCCCGAGGGAGGAGCCTTCAGCCGCCCGCCGCGGCGAGGAGCTCCTCCAGGGTGGCCTGGCCCTCGTAGAGGGCGGTCCCCACGACGGCCCCGACGACCCCCGGGGTGCGCGCCAGCGCCCGGATGTCCCCCGCCCCGCGCACCCCGCCGCTGGCGATGGTGGGGATGATCCCGGCGACCTCCGCGGTCCGCTCCAGCGCCGCCCCCTCCCCCGTCCCGTCGCGGGAGATGTCGGTGAAGAGCACCGCGCGGACGCCCTCCGCGGCGAGCTCCCCCGCCAGCTCGGCCGCCCCCACCCCGCTCTGCCTCTGCCAGCCGTGGGTCGCCACCACCCCCTCCCGGGCGTCCACCGCGACCACCAGGTCCGCGCCGAGCTCCTCCAGCGCCCGCAGCCGGAAGTCCCGGTCGGCCACCGCCGCCGTCCCGACCACCACCCGCGCCGCCCCGGCCCTCCGCGCCGCCCGGACGTCCTCCAGGGTGCGGATGCCCCCGCCCACCTGCAGCGGAACCCCGGCGGCGCGGGCGATCTCCCGGATCAGGGCGAGCTGGACCGGCCGCCCCTCCCTCGCGCCGTCCAGGTCCACCACGTGCAAAGCTCGCGCCCCCCGCCGCTCCCACTCGCGCGCCCTCCCGACGGGGTCGGCGTCGTAGACCCGCTCGCGCCCGAAGTCCCCCTGCCGGAGGCGGACGCAGCGCCCCCCCTTGAGGTCTATGGCCGGAAAGACGACGAAGGGCTCACGAGGCCCCACGCGCCCACCTCAGGAAGTTCTCGTAGAGGCGGAGCCCCGCCCGGCTGCTCTTCTCCGGGTGGAACTGCACGGCCACCAGGTTCCCCCGCCCGGCCGCGGCGCAGAACTCCCCGCCGTAGGAGGAGGTCGCCAAGAGGTCCGCGGGCTCGGCGGGCTCGGGGTGGTAGGAGTGGACGAAGTAGAAGGCCTCGCCGTCGAGCCCCTCCAGGATCGGGTGCCCCCTGAGCACCCGGAGGGTGTTCCAGCCCATGTGCGGCACCCGCAACCCCTCCCCGGAGAACCGCACCACCCTCCCGGGCAGGAGGCCGAGCCCCTCCGCCCCCGGCGACTCCTCCGAACCCTCGAAGAGCACCTGCAGCCCCACGCACACCCCCAAGAGGGGGCCGCCGCGCCCCACGTGCTCCCGGCAGGCCTCGTCCAGCCCCCGCTCGGCGAGCTTCCGCACGCAGTCCCCGAAGGCCCCGACCCCCGGCAGCACCACGGCCCCGGCGGCGAGCACCCGCGCCGGGTCCGGGGTGAGCTCCACCTCCGCCCCGGCCCTCTGCAGGGCGCGGGTGACCGAGAGGGTGTTGCCCGCGCCGTAGTCCACCACCGCGACCCTCAATCCACGACCCCCTTCGTGGAGGCGGTGCCCGAGGAGCGGCGGGAGACGGCGGCGCGCAGAGCGACCGCGAGCGCCTTCACCCCGGACTCCACCTTGTGGTGGGCGTTGTGCCCGTAGTGGCAGTTGAGGTGCAGCGTGAACCGGCCGTACTGGGTGAAGGCCCGCAGGAACTCCGGGAAGAGCTCGGTGTCGAAGGTGCCTATCTTCTCGGGCAGCGGGCCCGTGTTGCAGGTGAGGTGGCTGCGCCCCCCGAGGTCCACCGCGGCGGTGGAGAGCGCCTCGATGAGCGGGACGCTGGCGTCGGCGAAGCGCACCAGGTCCGAGCGGTCCCCGAGCGCCTGGTCCAAGGCCCGCCCGAGCACGAGCCCGGTGTCCTCGACGGTGTGGTGGTCGTCGACCCAGGTGTCGCCCTCGGCCCTGACCTCCAGGTCCATCCCGGAGTGGTGGGCGAGCAGGTGCAGGAGGTGGTCGAGAAAGCCCACCCCGGTGGAGACGTCCGCCCGCCCCTCCCCGTCGACCTCCAGCCGCACCCGCACAAAGGTCTCGCCGGTCTTGCGCTCCAGCTCGCCGACCCGCGCCATCACCCCTCCTCCTTCTCTCTGCGCGCCGCGACGCTCGCGGCGTGGTTCTCGAAGCCCTCCATGCGGGCGAGCCGCTCCACGTGCGGCCCGAGCTCCCGGAGCGCCTCCCGGGAGAAGCGCATGTGGTTTATGCGGGTGAGGAAGTCGTGGGTCCCGAGGGCGGAGGCCCAGCGGGCGGTCCCGCCGGTGGGCAGGGCGTGGGAGGGGCCGGCGGCGTAGTCGGAGAGGGCCACGGGGCTGAGGTCCCCGACGGCCACGAGCCCCGCAGCCTCCACCCGCTCCAGCGCCGCCCCGGCCCCCTCGCAGTTCAGGTGCACGTGCTCCGGGGCGTAGAGGTTGGAGATCTCCAGCGCCTGCTCCAGGTCGCGCACCAGCACGAGGGTTATGTGCTCGGAGGGCCTGCCGGAGAGCAGGGGCTCCACGCCGCTCGCGAGCGCCCCGCTCGGGGTGAGGAGCACCGAGGTGGCGCCGGAGAGGTGCTCGGCCTGGGCCATGAGGTCAAGCGCCACCCGCTCCGGGCGGGCGGAGCCGTCGGCGACAACCACGAGCTCGCTCGGGCCCTGGGGGGCGTCCACGCCCACCTCGCCGAAGACCTCCAGCTTGGCGGCGGTCACGTAGTCGTTGCCGGGGCCCACGATCTTGTCCACCCGCGGGACGCTCTCGGTGCCGAAGGCCATCGCCGCCACCGCCTGGGCCCCGCCCGCCGCGTAGACCTCCCCGATCCCCAGAAGCCCGGCCACCGCGAGCAGCCGGGGGCTCGCCCGCCCGTCGGGGCCGGGCGGGGTGCAGACGCACAGCTCCTCCACCCCCGCCACCTGCGCCGGGACGGCGGTCATGACCAGGGTGCTCGGGTAGGCCCCGTGGCCGCCGGGGACGTAGATCCCGGCCCTCCGCAGCGGCCGCACCCGCTGGCCGAGGCGCGCCCCGCCGCGCTCCAGCTCCCAGGAGCGGTCCAGCTCCCGCTCGTGGAAGCGGCGGACGTTCTCTATGGCGGTCCGGAAGGCCTCCGCGAGCTCCCCCGGCAGGGCCGCGCGGGCCCTCTCTATCTCCTCCCGGGGGACCCGGAGGGGGTCCGGGCGCACCCCGTCGAAGCGCTCGGCGTACTCCAGGAGGGCCTCGTCCCCCCTCTCCCGGACCTCCTCCACCACCTGCCGGACCGCCGCGCGCACCTCCCGGGAGAGGAAGCCCCTCGGGCGCCGCAGCCTCCGGACCACCTCCCGGGCATCCAGCCCGCGGGCGTCCAGCCTAGCCGCCAACGGGCCTCCCCTCCCTGCCGACCGAGGCGAGGAGGCCCCGGATCTCCGCGTGCCGCAGCCGGTAGGAGCCGCGGTTGGCGATCAGGCGGGCGGTGGAGCGCGAGATCTCGTCGAGCACCTCCAGGTCGTTCTCGCGCAGCGTGGTGCCGGTGGCCGTCAGGTCCACTATGCACTCGGAGAGCCCCACGAGCGGGGCCAGCTCCACCGAGCCGTGCAGCTCGATGACCTCGGCCTGGCGCCCCATCTCCTCGAAGTAGCGCCGCGCCGTCCGCGGGAACTTGGTGGCCACCCGCACCACCTCGGCGTGGGCGATGGCCCGCTCCACCTGCGAGGCCCTCTCCCGCGGGGCGGCGAGGACCATCCTGCAAGCCCCGCTGCCCAGATCCACGAGCTCCATCACGTTCGGCTCCTGCTCCTCCAGCACGTCCTTGCCCACGATCCCGACGTCCGCCGCCCCGTGCTCCACGAAGACCGGCACGTCCGAGGGGCGGCTGACGATGAACTCCACGCCCCCCGCCCGGTGGAAGAGCCTGCGCCCGTTGCCCCGCAGCGCCCCGGCGGGAAGCCCCGCCGCCTCGAGCGCCCGCAGGGCGTCCTCGAAGATCGCGCCTTTCGGCACCGCTATCCGGAGGCCCCTCAACCCAGAACCCTCCGCGCGGCCTCCTCCACCGCGAGAAGCCAAAAGCCGCCCTCCCCCACCTCCCGCAGCTTCACCCCGCCCGGGGCCGGGTAGCCAACCCAGCGGGCGTCCACCGAGCGGGCGTAGCGCTCGGCCTCCTCCGGGGCGAGCCCTCCGGAGACGTGCAGCACCGGGACACCCTCCCCCCGCAGCGCGCGGGCGGCGCGCACCGCCTCCGCGTCCTCCCCGACTAGCACCAGCAGCGGGGCGGGCCTCTCCGGCGGCAGCACCGAGACTAGCCGCTCCAGCGAGATGGCGAACCCCGTCGCCGGGAGCGGCTCCCCGAAGCGGCGCAGCAGGTTGTCGTAGCGGCCGCCGTTGGCCACCGTGAAGCCCAGGCCTGCGGCGTAGACCTCGTAGACCGCCCCCGTGTAGTAGTCGTGGCGGCCGATGAGCCCGAGGTCCAGCATCACGGCCTCCAGCCGCCCGTGCGCCCCCAAAAGCTCCAGGATCGCGCGCAGGTTCTCCAGCGCCGCGCCCCCGCCGCCGGAGGCGTAGCGCTCCGCCTCCTCCAGCACCGCCCCGTCGGAGGCCGGGCCGACGAGACGCGGTATGCCGCGCGCCCCGGCGGCGACCGCGTCGGGCAGCCGGCGCGAGAGCTCCTCGACCCGGACGAGATCCTTGCCCGCGAGCGCCGAGAGCAGCGCCGGCGCGACCTCCGGGCAGCTCCTCTCCAGAAAGCCCCGGTAGAAGGCGGCCTGACCCAGGACGACCATGAAGTCCTCCCCCGGCCCGAGCCCCGCCGCCTCGAGCGCCTCCACCAGGAGGGCTATCGTCCCGGCGTCCTCCCCCGGGCTGGCCGACCCGACGACCTCCACCCCCGCCTGGTGGAACTCCGCGCTCTGGCCCCGGCCCACCTCCGACCGGCGGTAGACGGGCAGGCTGTAGGAGAGCTTGAACGGCGGGGGGGCGTTCCGCAGGCGCTGGGAGACCAGCCGGGCGATGGGGGTGGTCATCTCCGGGCGCAAAAGCAGCATCTGGTTGTCCGGGTCGAAGAGCTTGAAGGCCGAGTCCCGCAGGCGGGCCTCCTCCACCACCTCGGCGTACTCCAGGGCCGGCGTGATCACCTCCCTGAACCCGTGCAGCCGGAAGCGGCCGAGCACCCGCCGCTGGACGTCGAGCAGCCGGGTGGACTCCGGCGGCAGTACGTCGCGGGTGCCGGGCGTGGTGGAGAACTTCCTGGCGGCCCTGGACCTCATACGGCAAGCTATCTTAACCGATAAACCGGGATCTAGCGGCGTATCTCGGTGACCGCGGGCTCGGTGAAGAGGTCGAGGAGCCAGTCGGCGGCGACCCGGGCCCGGTTCTGCGGGCTCTCGAGCTTGTACAGGTAGGTGAGCCGCCAGAAGAGGGAGGCCAGCAGGCCGGAGAAGCGAACCCCCAGCACCTCGTTCACGGCGAACCTGCTGCCGAGCTCCACCAGCTGCCCGAGCGGCCGGTAGCGGAAGGGCTCGGGCCTGCCGCCGTCTATGGCGGCGAGGACGTTGCGGGCGACGGCCCTCCCCTCCTGCACGGCGGCCTGGGCGTTGGGCGGCACGGGGTTGCCCTCGGCGTCGACGTTCGCCGCGCAGTCGCCCACCCCCCACACGTTCGCGAAGCCCCGGACGCGCATGCCGGCGTCCACCTCGAGCCCCCGGCGGTCGTGGTGCGGGAAGGGGAGCTCCTCGAGCTTCCGGCTGGCCCTCGCGCCCGCGGTCCAGATCACGTTCTCCGACGGGATCTCCCGCCCGTCTTCGAGCACGACCCGGTCCTTTAGCACCTCGCGGGCGGTCGCGCCGTTGAGGATGCGGATGTTGAGCCGCTCGAGCCTCCTGCGGGCCACCCGCCGCAGCGCGGGGTCGAGCTCCTTGAGGATCTCGGGGTTGCGGTCCACGAGCGTGAGCCTCACCCGGCGGGGGTGAAGGTTGGGGTAGTCCTCGGCGAGCGCCCCGTGGACCAGCTCGTGCAGCGCGGCCACGGTCTCCACCCCGGTGGCCCCGCCCCCGATGACCACGAAGGAGAGCCGGGAGTCCGGCACCTCCCCGCGGGCGAGGGTGGCCTCCTCGTAGCGCTCTATGACGCGGTTGCGGATCTTTTCGGCGTCGGCGATGCCGCGCAGGCTGATGCAGTGCTCCTCCACCCCGGGGATGCCGAAGTACGCGGGCTCGCCGCCGAGGGCGAGGACCAGGTGGTCGTAGGGGATCTCCACCCCGTCCGCCCGGACCACCCCGCGCTCCGGGTCCACCCCCTCCAGCTGCGCCCGCCGGAAGCTGGCCCCCGCCCGGATGAGGGCCCGCCGCAGGGGCTGGGCGAGGTTTCTTGCGTCCACGTCGTTGGAGATGACGCCGGGGAGCATGGGCCAGAAGGTGAAGTAGTTCTCCCGGGAGAGGACCATGACCCCCACGTCGTCCCGCCCGCGGGTCAGGCGGCACAGCTCCATGGCCGCCGAGTAGCCGGCGAACCCGCCGCCGGCCACGAGCACCCGGTGCGGGAACTCCCGGTAGGGCGGCCGCTCCTGCGGCCGGTAGCGCGGCCGGGGCCGCACCCGGCGCCGCAGCACCTCCCAGCCGAGCGCACCGCCGAGCGCGAGCGCCCCGTCCCTGAAGACCCTCCTCATGACCGCTGCCCCCTCAAGGGTGCTAGTATCCACCGCATGAGCGCCAGAGACAACCACCAAGCGGAAGACCTGCGGCGGCTCAGGGAGCTCCTCGCGGAGATCAGCGACCTGAACGCCGCAACGGCCCTGATGCACTGGGACCAGCAGACCTACATGCCAGAGGGCGGCATCGAGCTGCGCTCGCAGCAGCTGGCCACCCTGAGCCGGCTGGCCCACGAGCGCCTTGTGAGCCCGGAGCTGGCAGAGCTGCTGGAGCGGCTGGAGGGGAGCTACGACCCCTCCTCCGAAGAGGGCGCGCTGGTGCGGGTCGCCCGCCGGGACCACGAGCGGGCGGCGCGGCTCCCCTCCCGGCTGGTGGCGCAGATGGCGCGGGCGGCCTCGGAGGCGGAGCCGGTCTGGGTGCGCGCCCGCGCCGCCTCCGACTGGGGGGCCTTCGCCCCGCACCTGGAGCGGCTGCTGGAGCTCAAGCGCGAGGCGGCCGAGCACCTGGGCTATGAGGAGCACCCCTACGACGCCCTGCTCGACCTCTACGAGCCCGGCGCCCGCAAGAGCCGCCTGGAGGGGCTCTTCGAGGAGCTGAAG
>Ga0068704_100085_pt1 | contig 55031 bp, 51 predicted proteins | sample CeladaPassaD2F12_FD_62225 | JGI IMG/M metagenome (GOLD analysis project Ga0068704, IMG submission 62225) | Cellulose-adapted microbial communities from the Joint BioEnergy Institute, USA - Passage D2F12 | ecosystem: Engineered > Bioreactor > Continuous culture > Unclassified | place: USA, Joint...
ACGCGCGGGCCGCCGTTCGGGGGCTTCCGCCGCCGGGTCCGGCGGCGGGGCGGCGCTCTGCTCGCGGGAGGGGTCTACGTACTGGGCCCGGGCCTCCCGGGGCTCCTCCTGCCGCTCCCGGCGGACGGGGGGAGCCTCCCCGGAGCGGTCCGCGTACTGCCCGGCGGCCGCCGAGGCAGGGGTGCGGGCCGGGGCGGGAGGCGCGCTCTTCTTCTCCCCCCGAGTCTCCCGAGCGACCGGCTCCCCGGCCGGCGCGGCCTTCTCGGGGCCCGTCGTGGGGGCGGGGGAGCGCTCCTGCTGCGTTGCGCCCCCGGCGGCGCCGCCCGGCGTCTGCTGCGCCGCGCCCGCGGGCGCCGCCGAGGGGTCCACGTAGCCGCCGAAGACCGTCGTCCAGTAGGGGGTTCCCGCCACCCACACCAGGCCGACGCCCACCACCCGGTAGTCGCCCAGCATGTTCGCGTTGTGCTCCGGGGAGGTGCGCCAGGCCTCGAAGACCGCCTGCGCGGTCGTCTGCCCGTAGGCCAGGTTCTCCGCGGTGGCGGTGTCGTAGTCGTAGCCTTCCTGCGCGGCGCGCACCGTGTGGTCCGCCCCCACCGGGTAGTAGGAGCTGGCCTGCGTGATGTGCGAGAAGAAGCCGTAGCGGCCCATGTCCTCCGAGTGGCGCTCGGCGGCGCGCGAGAGCGCGTCCGAGATCAGGAGCGGCTCCAGGCCGTTCTGCTGGCGGTACTCGTTGATCAGGCGCACGACCTCCAGCTCCTCCGCCTCGTAGGTCTGGGCCGCCGCGGGGGCGGAGAGCCCCAGCGCCGCGAAGAACGAGACCACGAGACAGGCCGCGACGACCGGCCACCGTGCTGGCTGCAGCATATGCGTTCCCCCCTCCGGTTGTCCGTCCGGGATCTTGCGGTCCCTCGCGCAACCCGGCAGTTTAGCGGGCTGCCGGGAGGTGTCAAGCCCGCCCCTGCGGCGGGCTCCTGTGGTACCTTGTACGCCTGTGAAACAGGTGCCCAAACCGAAGAGCGGGAACCGCCTCGCCATCGTGGCCGGGGCAGGGGTGACGCTCTTCTGCTATGCCATGTACATAGCCACCCTGGCCCCGACCGTCGTCTACTACGACTGGCCGATCCTGCTCGACTCGGCGATGCTGCAGGTGCACGCGATCGTCCTCGGCATCCCGGGCGGCACCGGGAGCCCGAGCTGGGTGCTGCTCACGCACCTGTTCACCTACCTGCCCGTCGGCGACCCGGCCTACCGGACCAACCTGGCCTCCGCCACCTACGCGGCGGGCGCGGTCGCCCTCGTCTACGCGGCCGCCTACCTGCTCACCCGGCGGATGCTGGCCTCGGCGGTGGCGGCGCTCGCCTTCGGGCTCGGGACCACGCTGTGGAGCATGGCGGTGATCGCCGAGATCTACCCGCTAAACGCCCTCCTGATCATGGCGCCCGTCGTCTGCCTGCTGCTGTGGCGCGAGCGGCGGCGGGACGGCTACCTGCTCGCCGCGGCCTTCCTGATGGGCTTCGCCATGACCAACCACATGACGAGCGGGCTGGTCCTGCCGGGGGCGGCCCTGTTCGTGGCGGCGGTGGAGAGGAGGAAGCTGCTGGAGTGGCGGCTGCTCGCAAAGGGGGCGGGGCTCTTTGCCCTGGGGCTCACCCCCTACCTCTACCTCCCCATCCGGGCCTCCATGGACCCTCCGCTCGACGAGTGGGAGCCCACCAGCCTGGGGCGCTTCTGGTACCTGGTCGGCGGGGGGGACCACCAGAAGCTGCTCTGGGAGTTCGGCCCCGCCGAGCTGCCCGGGCGCTTTATGCTCTACCTCGGCTACCTCTTCCAGAACTTCCACTGGGGGCTCGTGATGGTGGCGATGGTGGGGATGGCGGTGCTCGTGGCCCGGGACCGGGCCGCGGCGCTGCTCGTGGGCTTTCTGTTCTCCGGCTGGCTCTTCCACGCCCTCGAGTACGGCATCCGGGACGTCAACCTGTACTTCATCACCACCTACCTGATGGTGGCGCTCGCGCTCGCGGTGGGGGTCGCGGGGCTGACGGAGGCGGTGGAGGACTTTCTCTCCCGCTACTCCTACGCCGCCCGGACGGCGGTGATGGTCTCGGCGGCCATGGCGGCGGTGCTCTACCCGCTCATCTACCTCCCGGCGGCCTACGCCCGGAACGACATGAGCGACGACTACGAGGGGCGCAGGATCATCGAGACCGTCGCCGAGAAGGCGAAGCCCGGCGCCACCGTCCTGCACCACCGCAGCAGCCTCTGGTACATGGTGCTGGTGGAGAAGCGGCGCCAAGACATAACGCTCGTGGACCCGTGGCCCCCGGGCCGCCAGCGCTACACGGACATCGTGTGGCCCGACGACATAAACTTCGTGACCGCCAACCTCCGCTACGGCACGAACGACTACACCGGGGTGACCACGGCCCGGGAGGCCGCCCGCACCGGGCCGGTGTACATACTGGACCAGGACAGCGCGGCCCCGCAGAACTTCTGGAACGCGGACTTCAACATCGTGCGGGTGGAGCGGGGCGTCCTCTACGAGCTGGTCCCCCCCGGCGGCAAGACCTACACCCCGCCGCGGGAGCAGAAGAGCTAGGAGCCCACCCGGGCGACCACCTTGCCGACGGTCCTGCCCGCCCCCAGCCGGGCGAGCGCCGCCGGGAGCTCCTCGAAGGGCACCGCCTCCCCGATCAGGGGGTCTATCTCGCCGGAGGCGTAGAGCCCGAGCAGCTCCTCGTGCACCTCCCGGACCAGCTCCGGCATCACGCTCTGGTAGAGGCCCCAGTGTACCCCCACGACCGAGTAGTTCTTGAGCAGGACGTGGTTGGTGGGGGCCTCGGCGATCCTCCCCCCGGCGAACCCTATGACCAGCAGGCGGCCCTCAAAGGCCACGCACCGGCGGGAGGCGTCGAAGACGTCGCCGCCGACCGGGTCGAAGACCACGTCGGCCCCCCGGCCACCGGTCGCCTCCTTTACGGCCCCGATCACGTCCTGCCGCCGGTAGTCCAGGGCGAGCTCGGCCCCCAGGCCGCGGCAGATCCGGAGCTTCTCCTCGCTCCCCGCGGTGGCGATGACCCGGGCGCCCGCGGCCCGAGCGAGCTGGATCGCGGCGGAGCCCACCCCACCGGCCCCGGCGTGCACCAGCACCGTCTCGCCGGCCTCGAGCCCCGCCCGGCGGTGCAGCGCGAAGTGGGCGGTCTGGTAGACGATGGGGAGCGCCGCGGCCTTCTCCGGCGGCATCTCCTCGGGCACCGGGAAGAGCCCGGTAGCGGGCACCGCGACCCTCTCGGCGAAGGCGCCCCGGGGCCGGGTGAGGGCCACCACCCGCCCGCCGGGCTCGAGGCCGGTCTGCGGGCCGGCCTCGAGCACCCTCCCGGCCGCCTCCGCGCCGGGGATAAAGGGGGGCTCGGGGCGCTCCTGGTAGCCGCCCCGGCACAGCAGCACGTCGAGGAAGTTCAGCGAGGCCGCCTCCACCTCGATGAGCGCCTCCCCGGGGCCGCAGGAGGGCTCCTCCACCTCCTCCAGCCGCAGCACCCGCTCCGGCTCGCCGTTCTCGTGCACGCGCCACGCTCTCATGCTCTCCTCCCTCTCGCGACGGTCAGGGGAGGTTAGCATACGCGCTTCGGGCCGCGGGATGCTAAGCTGCCTGTTGCTCCAGAGGCCAGAAGAGAGGTGGTTGCTCCAGATGCTCAGGGTCAGGGACTCCATGACGCGGGAGGTCGTCACCATAACCCCCGAGGCGAGCGTCGCCGAGGCGTGGGAGCTGTGCCGGAGGCACCGCATCCGGCACCTGCCCGTGGTGGAGGGCGGGCGGCTGGTGGGGCTCGTCTCCGACCGGGACCTGCGGGACGCCAGCCCCCCGCGCAGCACCGGCGACGAGGAGCACTCCTTCGGGTGGGCCAGGATGCGGGACATCATGAGCACGGAGCTCATCACCATCCACCCCCTCGACACCATAGAGCACGCGGCGCGCGAGATCTACGAGCGCAGGATCGGCTGCCTGCCCGTGGTCGAGGACGGGAGGCTCGTCGGGATCATCACCTCCTCGGACATGATGCGCACCCTGGTGGAGCTCTTCGGCGCCCACGAGCGCGGCACCTGGATAGAGGTGGAGGTCCCCGACCGGCCGGGGATGCTCGCCGCGATCGCGGACACCGTCCGCGACCGCCGGGTGAACATCGCGAGCGTCTTCGTCGCCCCGGCGATGCGGGCCTCGAACCGCCTCATAGGCATGAGGCTGGAGACGACCAACCCCGCGGGCATCGTCGAGGAGCTGCGGCGGGCGGGCTACGAGGTGGACGTGGTGGGCTCCTCGGCCCCGGTGCGCACCTCCCTGGAGGAGTCCTAGCCCGAGAAGAGCCCCCTTGTGCCGGGCCTTAGGCGCCCCTCGGCGTCCAGGTAGTCGCGCCAGCTGCGCTTCGGGGCGTAGCCGAGCAGCCTCCGGGCCTTCTCGCAGGAGATGCCCGAGGCGTCCTCGCGGGGGAGGGGCTCCCTGATCTCGACCCCGCCCCCGTAGTAGCGGCGCACGAGCTCCTCGAACGGCCGCCCGCAGGCGTTGTCCGGGGAGGCGATGTAGAAGACCTCGTGGCCCGGCAGGTCGCTCTCCACGGCCAGCACGATGGCGTCGGCCAGGTCGTAGACGTCTATGTAGCTCCAGAAGTTCGGGGAGAGCACCGAGGGGTCGCGCACCTGCGGCCCCAGATTACGCTCGTAGTTGCCCTCGTGCTGCACCCAGGAGGGGCGGATGGAGATGCACCGGATGTCGCTCCGGCGCACCGCGGCGTCCATGAGCTGCTCCCCGAAGTGCTTGGAGAGGGCGTAGGGGTCCTGGGGCCGCACCGGGTGCTCCTCGTCCACCGGGACGTAGTCGGGCAGGAACGGGCGCTCGGGGAAGAAGAAGCCCGGCACGGTCTCGCTGGAGATGTTCACGAAGCGCCGGACCCCCCAGCGCACCGCGGCCTCAAGGACGTTGAAGGTGGCCATCAGGTTGTTCCGGAAGACGGTGTGGGGCGGGTGGTGGGTGGGTTCGGGGATGGCCGCCGCGTGCACCACCGCCTCCACCCCGCGCACGGCGGCGAAGGCCTCCCCGGCGTCGGCGAGCTCCGCCCGGACGTAGGCGGGCTCGCCCTCCTCCGGCCGCTCGAAGACCGGCGGGGCCAGGTCCGCGGCCCGGACCTCGTGCCCGGCCTCCTCGAGGGCCGCGACGGCCGCACGCCCGACCTTGCCGCAAGCCCCGGTGACGAGTACCTTCATGTCGCTCCTGGCCTCCTTTCGCGCCTAGCTCTCCTGCAGCCGGCCGTGCAGCACCCGCTCCGGGCTCGGCCCCGGGTCCCCGGGGGAGTGCTCGCGCGTCACGCCCACCCTCCGGTAGCCGTAGGCGACCTTCGGGGCGTTCATCACCACGCTCGCCCGCCCCGCCTCGTCCACGGTGAACCCGCCGCAGCTTATCCTGTGCCCGTCCCGGACGAACCAGAGCTCGTAGTACTCGCCGCGTCCGAGCGGCGGGAGCCCCGAGACCTCCAGCCGCACGCGCATGTTGCCCCCGGCCTCCTCCATCCTGAGCTCGCCGCGGGCCTCCGGGGCGAGGCCGGTGGGGGAGAGGGTGGCGGTCATCGCCTCGGCGGTGTCCGGCCGGTGGAGGGCGGCGTAGAGGGCCCCGGCGACGACGAGCACGGCCAGGAGCGCGGCCGCCAGGGCGGGCCTGCCGAAGAGGGCGCTTCTTCCGCGCGGGAGCCGCTCGCGGACGGTCTCGGGCGGGCGGAGCGCGGCGGCCGCGCGCAGGGCAGCGTGGGCGACCCCCAGCTCCCGCAGCTCCTCCCGGCAGGCCGGGCACTCGCGGAGGTGCTCCTCGACCTCTGCGCGCTCCCCGGGCTCGAGCTGGCCGAGCAGGTAGGGGCCGAGCCTCTCCCGGGCGCGGTCGTGCGCCTCGCCGCCCGTCATCCCCGCCCCTCCAGCCTCCGCCGCAGGGAGCGCAGGGCGGCGCTCGTCCGGCTCTTCACCGTGCCGAGGGGGAGGCCGGTGGCCTCGGAGATCTCGCGCTGGGTCAGGCCGCGGAAGTAGGCGAGCACGAGGAGCTCCCGGTGCTCGGGGGAGAGCCGGGAGAGGGCCTCGGCGACGTCCAGGGCCTCGGGGAGGGCCCCCGCCGCGTCTCCCTCGGCCCGCTCGGCGACCTCCCCCTCCGCAGGGCGGGGGCGCGCCCTCCGCCGGCGGTCGAGGTCGGTGATCCTGTTGCGGGCTATCCGGTAGACCCAGGTGGAGAAGCCGGCGCGGGAGGGGTCGAAGGAGCCGGCGTTGCGCCAAACGGCGAGGAAGACGTCCTGCACCAGCTCCTCGGCGAGCGGCCTGTCCCCGAGCAGCCGCAGCGCGAGCCCGTAGATCAGGCCGGCGTAGCGGTCGTAGAGCTCGGCGAGGGCCGCGGGGTCGCGCGCCGCGGCGACCCGCCGCACCAGCTCCTCGTCCGCCGCCTTGCGGCTCTCCCGCTTGCTGGACCGTCTCCTCCGGCGCGCCACTGCGGGGCTAAGCATAGCCGCATACGCCCCGCGCCGCACGGCGGGCGCGCCGCCCGCCCTGATCGCCAGCTCCACCATGTCGCGGGTTTATACGTCCGCCGGGGGGCGGCGGATGCGGCCCTCAGCCGCCGAGGAGGGTCTCCACCAGGCGCCTCCAGAACCGCTCGCGCTCGCCGGGCACGAACTGCACGTAGAGGGAGATGCGCTCCATGAGCCCGCCGTAGCGCTCCCTGAGCGCCTCCCCCAGCTCCTCCGGCGGCGCCTCCACCGCGAAGGCGGAGAGCATCTCGTCCGAGATGAGCCCCGGCATCTCCTCCCAGCGCTTGCGCCGGGCGAGCTCCGAGAGCCGCTCGCCCACCCCCTGCCAGCCGTGCACCTCCAGCACCGTGCGGTAGGTGGGGGTGGAGGCGTAGAAGGCGGCCTGGGCGCGCATGGCCTCGCGCTGGGCCTCCAGCTCCTCGCGGCTCTCCCCGGTGATCACGAAGACCGAGGTGGCGAGCCTCACCTCCTCCGGGCTCCGCCCGGCCTCCGCGGCCCCGGCGGCTATCCCCGGCCTCACCACCCGCCGGACGTACTCCGGGGAGTGGAAGGGGTGGACGTGGAAGCCGTCGCACAGCTCGCCCGCCAGCCGGGCGAGCCGCTCGCCCACCCCGGCGATGTAGACCGGGATCTCCGGGTGGTCTATGGGCCCGGGGTTGAAGAAGGGGGTGAGCAGGGTGTGCCGGTAGAACTCGCCCTCGAAGTTCAGCGGCGTGCCGTTCTGGAAGGCGTCCCAGATGGCGCGCAGGGCCAGGATGTACTCCCTGAAGCGGGCGACGGGCCTGCCCCAGGGCATCCCGAAGCGGCGGGTGATGTGCGCCCTCACCTGGGTGCCCAGCCCCAGGATGAGGCGCCCCTCGGAGAGCTCCTGCAGGTCCCAGGCGGTCTGGGCCATCTCCATGGGGGAGCGGGAGAAGGCTATGGCCACCGAGGTGAGCAGCTGCAGCCGCCGGGTGACGCTGCCCGCCACGGCGAGCGGGAGAAAGGCGTCGTGCTTGGTCTCGCTGGTGACCAGGCCGCTGAAGCCCAGCTCCTCGGCCGCCCGGGCCACCTCGCCGATCCTCCGGAGGTAGCCGCCCTCCACCCCCAGCGCGACGTCGAGCTTCACCGCGCCCCCGCTCACGGTATGAGGAGGAGCTTGCCGGTCGTCCTGCGCCCCTCCAGGTCGGCGTGGGCGCGGGCGGCCTCAGCGAGCGGGTAGGTGCCCCCTATGCGGACCTTGAGGGTGTTGTTGCCGATCCAGGAGAGGACGCTCTCGGCGCGCCAGAGCAGCTCCTCGCGGGTGGCGGTGTAGTGCGCGAGCGAGGGGCGGGTCACGAACAGCCCGCCCTTCTGGTTGAGGATCTGCAGGTCCACCGGCGGCACGGGGCCGCTGGACTGCCCGAAGAGCACCATGTAGCCGCGCAGCCGCAGCACGTCGAGGCCGCCCTCGAAGGTCGCGCGCCCCACGGAGTCGTAGACGACGTGCACCCCCTGGCCCCCGGTGATCCTCCGGGTCTCCTCGACGAAGTCCCGCTCGGTGTACAGGATGACCTCGTCGGCCCCCGCCTCGCGGGCGAGCCGCGCCTTCTCCGGGGTGCCCGCCGTCCCGATTATGGTGGCGCCGCGCATCTTGGCCATCTGGATGAGGAGCAGCCCCACCCCCCCGGCCGCCGCGTGCGCGAGCGCCACGTGCCCCTCCTCCAGTGGGAAGGTGCTGTGGGTGAGGTAGTGGGCGGTCATCCCCTGCAGCATCGCCGCCGCCGCGACCCTCGCCTCCACCAGCGTGACGTTCACCGGGACGAGCCGGTCGGCGGGGACGACCGCGTACTCGGCGTAGGCGCCGCCCGGGGCGCTCGCGAAGGCCACGTAATCCCCCTCGGAGAACTCCTCGACGCCCTCGCCGACGGCGTCCACCCGGCCGGCCCCCTCCTGTCCCAGCACGAACGGGGTCTGTCTGGGGTAGAGGCCCTTGCGGTGGTAGACGTCGATGAAGTTCACCCCGCAGGCCTCGAGCCGGACCCGCACCTCCCCGGGGCCGGGCTCCGGCGTGGGAACCTCCTCGTAGCGCAGAGCCTCGGGACCCCCGGGCTCGTGGACCCTTACGGCCTTCATCCCCTGTCCGCCCTCCCCTCTTCCGTACACGTGTGCGTCCGGGCCATTTTACCGCGGGGACGGGGCTCTTTTGCCGGGGGGTGGCGGGCGTGGTAACCTCAGGTGCGACCCGCAGGCTACTCATCCCGGGTGGGCCGGATGGAGATCGCACGCCGCACCATGGTGGACGGCCGCTACGCCGTGCTGGGGAGGCTCGGCGGCGGCGGGATGGCCGAGGTCTTTCTCGCCCGCGACCGCGTGCTGGGCCGGGAGGTGGCCCTGAAGGTGCTGCGGGAGGCCTACGCCGCCGACGCGGAGTTCGTCGAGCGCTTCCGGCGCGAGGCCAGAAGCGCCGCCTCCCTCTCCCACCCGAACATCGTCGCCATCTACGACCACGGCAGGGCGGAGGACGGCACCTACTACATCGCGATGGAGCACGTCCCGGGCGGGACGCTGAAGGAGAGGATCCAGAGGGGAGCCCCGCTTCCGCCGGAGGAGGCCGCCGGGATCGCCTCGCAGGTCGCGCGGGCGCTCGAGGCCGCCCACCGGCGCGGCATCGTCCACCGGGACATAAAGCCCCAGAACATCCTCCTCGGGGCCTCGGGGGAGGCGAAGGTGGCGGACTTCGGGATCGCCCGGGCCGCCTCGGAGGCCACGATCTCGGGCACCAGCCTGGTGCTCGGGACGGTCGGGTACATGTCGCCGGAGCAGGCGATGGGGCGCCGGGCCGGGCCCCGGAGCGACCTCTACTCTCTCGGGGCCGTGCTCTACGAGATGCTCGTGGGGAGCCTGCCCTACGAGGCCGACACCCCCGTGGCGGTGGCGGTCCGCCACATCCACGAGCCGCCGCGCCACCCCCGCGCGGCGAACCCCGCCGTCCCGCAGGCTCTGGACGCCGTAACGGTGCGGCTGCTCGCGAAGCGCCCGGAGGACCGCTACCCGGACGCGGCAACGCTCGCCGAAGACCTCGAACGCTTTCTCGCGGGCGAGGGGCCCCTGGAGGCCACCCGGCGCCTCCCGCCTCCCGCGGGAGGCGGCGCCCGCGGGAGGCGGCGGTGGCGCGCCCTGCGCGGGGCGGTCGCCGCGGGGGCGCTCGCCCTGCTCGCCGCGGGCGCGCTGTGGACCGCCGCGGTCGCCCCCTGGTGGGAGGGAGAGGCCGTCCGGCAGGCGGTGAGGACCCCCGACGCCTCGGGGCCGGGCGGGATGCCAGCCCCGGCCGCCGAGGAGGACGCCCCCTCCCGGGGCGGGGAGGGACGGGTCGTCGTGGTCCCCGCCGCGGGGGAAGGGCCGCCGCCGGAGCCCGCCCCCCCGCAGGACGGGGCGCCGCCGGAGCCCGCCCCGCCGCGGGAGGAGCCCCCCGCGGCGGGGGGCCTCCCCGCCGGGGAGCGGGAGGCGCAGCCCGGGAGCGAGGCCCCGCCGGCGGACCCGCGCCCCGAGCCCGCTCCCCCGCCGGCGAGCCCCGCCCCGGCCCCGCAGCCCGCGCCCGCCCCGCAGGCCGGGCCCGAGGCGCCCCCCTCGGGCGGGGAGATAGCCGACCAGGTCCTGCGGGAGGTCGGCATAGAGGACTGAGCCCCCGCCGCTCTGATATATTCCCCGCGGGGGTAGAGGTCTTCTGCCGAGGAGGTGGCGACGGAGATGCCCACGGTCCGCGAGGTGACCCTCGACCTTCTGCGCGAGCTCGGGATGACCACCATCTTCGGCAACCCGGGCTCGACCGAGCTTCCGTTTCTCAGGGACCTGCCGGATGACTTCCGCTACGTGCTGGCCCTGCAGGAGGCGAGCGCGCTCTCCATGGCCGAGGGCTACGCCCGGGGGACGGGCAACGCCGCGCTGGTGAACCTGCACACCGCCCCGGGGCTCGGGAACGCCATGGGCGCCCTGGTCACCGCCTACCACAACAAGACCCCCCTCGTGGTGACCGCCGGGCAGCAGCACCGGGGCCACCTGGCGCTCGAGCCCCTGCTCTCCGGTCGGCTCGTGGAGCTGGCCCGGCCGTACGTGAAGCGGAGCCACGAGCCGGGAAGCGCCGGGGACGTCCCGCACGAGCTGCTGCGCGCCTACCACACCGCGCGGCAGCAGCCCTCCGGGCCCGTCTTCCTCTCCATCCCCATGGACGACTGGGAGGCGGAGGCCGTGCCGCCCGAGGTGCGGGAGGTCTCCTACCGCACGGCCCCCGACCCGGAGGCCCTGCGGCGCGCCGCGGGCGTGCTGCGGGCGGCGCGGCGGCCCGCCATCGTCGCCGGCCCCGGGGTGGCCCGCTCGGGGGCCTTCCCCGGCGTGGCGGCGCTCGCCGAGCGGCTGCGGGCCGAGGTGTGGCAGGACGGCGTGGCGGCGCTCGCCGGGTTCCCGCAGAGCCACCCCCTCTTCAGGGGCGTCCTCCCCCTCGCCCAGCGCCTGGTGGCCGAGACCCTCGCCCCCTACGACGCCGTGCTGGTGCTCGGGGCCCCGGCCTTCACCTACTACCCCTACCTGCCGGGGCCGGTCGTGCGGGAGGGGACGGCGCTCGTCCAGATCACCGAGGACCCCGAGGAGGCCGCCCGCGCCCCGGCCGGGACGGGGATCGTCGGGGACGTGGGGCTCGCCGCCGGGGGCCTGCTGGAGCTCTTGCCGGAGCCGGAGCGCCCGGCCTCCCCAGCCCCAAAGCCGCCCCCCGCCCCCGAGCCCTCCTCGCCGATGAGCGTGGACTACGTGATGCACACCCTCGCCGGCCTCCTCCCCGAAGGGGCCGTCATCGCCGACGAGTCCACCTCCAGCAAGCCCGTGCTCTACCGCCGCCTCCGGGCCGACGACCCGCTCGGGCACCTCACCTCGGCGGCGGGGGGCCTGGGGTTCGCCATGCCCGCCGCCGTGGGGCTCGGCCTCGCCCTGCCCGGCCGCAAGGTGGTCTGCGTTATCGGGGACGGCTCCAGCATGTACTCCATCCAGTCCCTGTGGACCGCCGCCCGCTACGGGGTCGGGGTGGCCGTGGTGGTCATCAACAACCGGGGCTACTCCATCCTAAAGAGCTTCCGGGACCTCATGGGGCTCGGGCCGAACATCCCGGGGCTGGAGCTGCCCGGCATAGACATAGTCCAGATAGCCCGCGGCTTCGGCTGCCGCGGCGAGCGGGTGGAGGAGCCCGAAGACCTCCCCGCAGCTCTCAAGCGCGCCCTCTCCTCCGGGGAGCCCTACGTGGTGGACGCCCTCGTGGACACCGCCGTCCCCCGCATGGCGGGCTGAGGGGGCGCTTCCGGGCGTCGCCCGGCGCCGGGCGCTCTAGTATACTGGGCGCAACAGGTTCCCCGAAAGCAATTCTCGTGCGCGGTATGGGAGGAGGATGTTAGACCTTGGAAAGGTCGCTCTGGCGGCCCTCCTGCATGATGTCGGAAAACTCCTGCAACGCGGGAGCGGCGCGCCCCGGCTGGCGACGCATACCCGCTTCGGCGAAGCATTCCTCAGGCAACTCGGTTACCCGGAGGCCGTCTGCGAGGCGGCCCTGCGGCACCACGGGAGAGGGGGGGAGGGGCTCTCTGTAGCCGAAGCCATCCATCCAGAAACCCGCGTCGTCTACGCGGCGGACAACCTGGCCTCGGCTTCACGGCGGGAGGACGCCGGCGGGCGGGGCTTCGATCCCGACGCGCCGCTGAGGTCCGTCCTCGGGTTCGTGAGGCTGGCGGGACGGCCGGAGCCGCGGCGAACCTGGGCGTACCCGGCGGGTGAGTACGGGAGCTGTTCTCTGGAGGACTACATGCCCCGGCCCGAGCACGAGGTGCGGGCGGACCCCCGCTCGTACGGCGGGCTCCGGGAGCGGCTCGTCGAAGGTTTCCAGAGCCTCAAGGATCCGCTCGACGCAGGCTCCGTCATGAGTTTGCTCGAGCGCTACGGGTCCTTCGTGCGCTCCACCACCGCGCGGGCGGACACGGGGGACATCTCGCTCTACGACCACGCGAGGACCACCGCCGCGATCGCGGTGTGCATCGCCGGACACCTCGCGGAGACCGGATCGGAGCCCACGCTCCGCGAGGTGGAGAGGCGGGACCGGGAGCGCTTCCTCTTCGTGCGGGGGGACATCTCGGGGGTGCAGCGGTTTATCTACACGATCACCTCGCGGGGCGCCCTGAGGATGCTCCGGGCGCGCTCCTTCTTTCTCGAGCTGCTGGCCGAGCACGTGGCGGCGGAGGTGCTGCGCCGGGCCGGGGTGCCGAGGACGAACTTGCTCTTCGTCGGGGGAGGGGGCTTCCAGCTGCTCCTCCCCAACACCTCCGCCTCCGGGGAGGCCATAGAAGGGGTCCGGGCCCGGACCAACGCATACCTCGCCCGCGAGTTCGGCGGGGACCTCTACCTGGCGCTCGCCGCCGAGCCCTGCACGGCCGAGGGGATCACGGGCGAGGGGCTCTCCGGGACCCTCGCCGCCCTCGCCCGGAGGCTCTCCGCCCAGAAGGCCCGGAGGTTCGAGGAGAGGCTGCCGGAGCTCTTCGGGGAGCCGCGCGAGCCCGCGCCCGGCACCTGCGCCGTCTGCGGCCGCGACGCCGACACGGGGCGCTACGAGACCAGAGGCTACGAGCCCTCCTCCGGGGAGGAGGCCCTCGAGATGTGCGGGACCTGCCACATGCTCGCCCGCGCCTCGCTCGGGCTCGTCCGCAGCGCCTACCTGCGCGCGGGGAGGGACTTCATGCTCGACGGGAGCGGCTACGCGCTCTCCGAGCAGTCACGCGGGGCGCTCTACGCCCTCGACGGCGTGGGAGACGGCGCCTGCCTCTCGGGCGCCGTGCCGCTGCCCGCCGCCCGGTACGCGGCGAGGGAGGGCGACCAGATCGCGGACTTCCAGACCCTCGCGAAGAGGAGCCGGGGCGCGCAGAGGATAGCCGTGCTCAGGATGGACGTGGACAGCCTCGGGGAGATCTTCCGCAGCGGGCTGCCCGAGGAGATGCGCACCTTCGACCGCTACGCCGCGCTCAGCCGCTCCTTCACGACCTTCTTCAAGCTGCTCGTGCCGATGATCTGCGCCGGGGGCTACGGGGACGCCGCCGGGCTGTACGCCGGGAAGGGGGAGCCCCGCAACGCCGCGGTCGTCTACTCCGGCGGGGACGACCTGTTCGTCGTGGGGAGCTGGAGCGACGCGCTCGAGCTGGCCGTGGATATCCGGCGGGCCTTCCGGCGCTTCGCCTGCGAGAACCCCTCCGTCACGCTCTCGGCCGGGCTCTCCATCCACAAGAGCGGCGAGCCGCTCTACCTCATGGCCGAGCGCGCCGGGGCCGCCGAGGAGGAGGCGAAGAACGCCCGGCCCGAGAAGGACTGCGCCGTTCTCTTCTACCGGGACCGGAATGCGGAGAGCCTCCGGCACCCCCTCCCCGACGCCCTGCCCTGGGAGGAGGTCGAGAAGACCGTGGAGCTTCTCAAGCAGGTAGAGGCCTTCCGGGACGGCGGCAGGCTGCCGTTCCCCCGCGGCTTCACCCGCCGGCTCCTGGAGGTAACCGAGACCTACGAGCGGGAGGGGCAGCTCTCGCTCCCGCTCCTCGCCTACACCCTGGCCCGGATGGAGGAGGCGGGCCGCCTGAAAGAAGACGTGCGCTGGAGGCGCCTCAAGGAGAGCCTGCTGCGGCTGGAGACGGTGGAGAACAACCTGCGCCCGGCAGCGCTCTGGCTGGACCTGGCGGAGAGAGAGGAGGGCAGCGAGCCTTGAGCAGAGACAGGAGAGACAGGAGGCAAGACCGCCCCGGAGAGGGCATAGAAGGCACCACCCGGTACCTCGAAAGCATGGGGAGCCTGGCTGAGTGGGAGGCCTCGGATCTCGTCCGGCGGGCGGACAGGATCGGCCGGGAGCTCGCCCGCGACATGACGACCAGCCAGATCCGCAACTTCCTCGACGAGGTAAACCGGCTCGAGGCCGAGGTCCGGCAGAGCAGGGACGGGAAGTTCGACAACTCCCGGGTGGTGCTCCTCAAGCCGCTCCTCGCCTACGCCGCAGGACGGGAGAGCGGCAGTAAACGAGAGGTACTGCGGCGCTTCGCGGAGCTCTTCTCCGCTGCGATAGAGGGCGTCGAAACCCGGGAGGACTTCCAGAACTTCTACCGCTTCACCCAGGCGGTGGTCGCCTACCACCGCTACCACGGCGGGAGCAACCAGTAACGCTAGGGGGAGACATGACCAAGCTGCGCCAGAAGATAGTCGTCGAGGGCCGGCTGGAGGTCCTCACCGGGCTGCACGTTGGGTCCGCTGCGGCCGGGATGCAGATCGGGAGCGTCGACTCGCCGGTGGTGCGCGACCCGATCTCCAACCGCCCGTACATCCCGGGGAGCAGCCTCAAGGGCAAGCTCCGCAGCCTGCTGGAGGCCGCCGAGGGCCTCCCCTCCAACCGGCAGGGCGGGCGCGGCGTGAGGCGCCACGAGTGCGACGACCTCCAGCAGGCCCGCGAGTGCCCGGTGTGCCGCCTCTTCGGCTCGACCGGGCGCAACGGCGGCAAGAACCACCCGGCCCGGCTCACCGTCTGCGACCTGCACCTCACCGAGGAGTCCTTCATGGAGCTCGAGGCGGTCGAGACCGGGCTGCTCTACACCGAGTGGAAGTTCGAGAACACGCTCGACCGCGTGACCTCGGCGGCGATGCCCCGCCAGATAGAGCGGGTGCCCGCCGGGGCAGCCTTCTCCTTCCGCCTGATCTACGACGACCGGGAGGACGCGGACAGGGCCGGCGAGGACCTCCGGAACCTGGCCCGGGCGATGCACCTGCTGGAAGACGACGCGCTCGGCGGGCACGGATCGCGCGGCTATGGGAGGGTGGCCTTCGCCGGGCTCCGCGCCTCGCTGCGCCCGGTGGAGCGCTACGGCACCGCGGAGGGCTTCGGGTGGCGCGAGATAGAGGAGATCTCCGGGCTCCCCGGCCTCCTCTCCCGGGAGGAGACCCGGGCGTGAGCCGCCGGCTCGTCCGGCTGCGGCTCCTCGCGCCGCTCCACATAGGCTCCTCCACGCTCGGCGAGGAGGACACCTACGACCACGCGCCCTCGGACACGCTCTTCTCCGCCGTCTGCCACGCCTACCTCTCGGCCTTCGGCACGGAGGAGCTGGAGCGGATGCTCGGGCGCTTCCGGGCTGGGGAGCCGCCCTTTCTCCTCTCCTCGGCCTTCCCCTACCACCGGGAGGAGCTCTTCCTGCCGCTGCCGAGGGTCGTCCCTCCGGACGGCGAGCGGGCGGGCGGCAAGAAGCTGCTGAAGGAGACCTCCTGGGTGCCGCTCGGGGTCTTCTCGCGGATGCTGGGCGGCGAGGCGCCGGACGGGCCCGGGGAGGGCGGCGGCCTGCCGCGCCGGGAGCTCCTGCCCCGGGTCGCGCTCGACCGGGAGTCCAGTGCCTCCGGGATCTACTACGTCCGGCGGGCGGTCTTCCCGGAGGGCGGGGGGCTCTGGTTCCTGCTCGAGACGAGGGACGAGGAGATCGAGGGCCGCCTCGTGCGGGCGCTGCACCTGCTCGGGGAGACGGGGCTCGGGGGGGAGAGGACGATGGGCTCGGGGCTCTTCGAGCCCTCCTTTTCGGAGGTGCCGCGCGCCCTCGCCGGCCTCCTCTCCGGGGGACCGCCGTACGTGGCCGTCTCCCGGGTCGCCCCGCGCCCGGAGGAGCTCGGCGCGGAGGAGGGCTACGCGCTGGTGGAGAGCCGGGGGTGGCTGCTCAGCCCCGGCGGGGTGCAGCGGCGGCGCAGGAGCGCCTGGTTCTTCGCCGAGGGGTCGAGCTTCCGGGAGCCGCCGCCCGCCGGGAGGCTGCTGGACGTGACGCCCGCGGCGGACCCCGGCCACCGCGTCTACCGCTACGGGTTCGGGATGTACCTGGGGAGGTCTCGATGATGCGCCTGGCGATCCGGGTGGCGTCGCCGCTGCGCGCCGGGGGGCGCGAGCAGCAGGTGAGCAAGCTGGAGTTCGTCCGGCACCGCGGCGCGCTGCACGTGCTGAGCCCGCGCGCCCTCTCCCGCCTCCTGGCGGAGAAGGGCGTGCGCGCGGTGGACGACTGGACGAACGAGGTGCTCGTGCGCGGCCAGAACGCCGACCTCACCTCCTTCCTGCGGCGGGAGGGGCTGCTCGAGAGGGCCGCGGAGATAGCCGCCCGCTACCGGGTCCCCTGCGCCCACGAGAGGCCGAACGTCTTCCAGCCCCACACGCGGGACGCCCGCGGGAGGCCCTACATCCCCGGCACCGCGATAAAGGGCGCCATCCGGGCCGCCGTCCTGTGGGCCATGGTGGACGAGGAGGAGGCCAACCGCTACGTCGCCAGCACCAGAGAGAGTCGGGATGGGTTCGGCAGCGGGCTGAACGCGCAGAAGCTGCAAGACTTCCGGCTACCGCACGAGGCGAAGCGGGGCCCGCACCGGGACCTCATGCGCTGCGTGAAGGTCTCCGACGCCTACGGCGAGCTGGAGAGCCGGGTGGAGAAGGTGCTCGTCCAGTCCTACCAGGAGACCCGCAGGGGCCGGGTCGCGACCGTCGGGGCCGCGGAGACGATCTACGCAGAGTGCCTCGTCCCGGACTCCCGGGCGGAGTTCGACCTCAGGGTGGACCGGGAGCTGCTCGAGGCCTTCCGGGGGCCGAACGACACGCCCCTCCCCTTCTCCGACGAGCGCTCGCTGCTCGCGCTCGTCCGCCGCTTCTACGGCGAGGTGTGGGCCTTCGACCGGCGCTACTACGGGCTGGAGCAAAAGGGGCGGCAGGAGCAGCAGAGGCGCGAGGTACCCTCCTTCGAGGAGTGGCTGCGAGAGGAGAAGGGGATAGATCCGTCTACGATCAAAGGCAAGAAAAGCAAGCCGTTTAAAGCCGAGTACAGAAGGACCTTCGACCTCTTCGAGACCCCGGACCCGCTCGCCGGCGAGCCGGCCCGCGGGAGGCGGGAGCAGGCGCAGCCCGGCGTCCGGGACGGGGAGCGGGTTAGGCTCGGGAGGGTCCGCAGGTTCTACTCGGGCGAGTCCCCGGGCTTCCGGCTCGGCTGGGGGAGCGGGCTTATGTCCACGACCGTTGACCTGCGCCTCGACGAGGAGAACCTGGGCCGGGTGCTGCACATGATCAGCGGCCGCCACCACACCGGCAAGCCCTCGGACGGCCCGCGCTCCCGCAAGCTGGTCGAGGAGGGCGGCGCTCCCGCCTGGCCGATGGGCTGGGCGCGCCTGGAGGAGGTCCGGAGGTGAGCCGGAGGGTAGTCATACTCGCCAACGTCGGCAACCGGGACGTGAGCCACTCCAGTAGATCCCTGGATAGGCCGCGCACCGAGGGGAAGGAGCTGCTCGAGCGCTACAGGGAGGTCTCGAGCGAGATAGACCTGCCGATCATCCTGCCCGCGCTCGGCTTCATAGAGGAGGAGTGGCGGGAGGAGCTTGAGGAGCCGGCCTACGCCGGGCTCTTCTACACCGACCAGGACCCTGCGATCTCCGAAACCCACCGGGAGAAGGACACCGTGTACCTGGCGGAGATCGTTCGGCGCAAGCTGCTCGAGCGCTTCGACCCCTCGCGCCGGGACGCCGCGCTGCGCTTCGCCGGCAAGAAGGCGATCCGGCTTTACCGCGTCGAGGGCAACCCGGCCCGCTACGACCAGATGCACGCCCACTTCGAGCGCTTCTTCCGGGAGGACCGCTTTCTCTCCGAGCCCGAAGGGTGGCTGTGCTTCGTGCTCACCTCCGGCGGCACCCCGGCGATGAGCGCCATGCTCATGCTGCACGCGATAGAGCACTTCGGCGCGAGCTGCGTGCAGGTCTACACGGACCAGGGTGGCCGCGCCACGGACCTGCGGGTCGGGGAGCGGCTCCTGCGGCGCCAGACGGCGCGGAGCTTCGACGAGGCGCTGGAGTCGCTGCGGTTCGGGGCGGCGGCGGAGATCCTGCAGGGCAGCCCGCTCTCCGGGTGGCGGGTCCACGCCTGCCGCTACGCCGAAAGCCGCCTCTCCTTCGACTTCCGGCGCGCCCGGGCGCACTGCCGGGAGGCGCTCAAGCGCGCGGGCCCGCAGGGGGAGCGGCTGATGGAGGAAGAGCTGGACGGGCTCGAGCCGCTGCTCGCGCGGAACCCGAAAAAGCTCCTCGAGGAGCTCTTCTACAACATGCAGGTGAAGCACAGGAGCGGCGAGTACGTGGACTTCCTCGGTCGGGCGTTCCGGCTCGCCGAAGGGATCCTGACCCTCCTGGTGGAGGAGGACACCGGCATCCGCAACGACGGCAAGAGGAGCCTCGCCGACCAGCTGGAGGCGGTGGAGGCGGTGCGGGGGCTGCGGCCGAAGGTGGAGCCGGTGCTCGACCACAGGCCCCTGAACCGCCGCATCCTGCAGGCCGTGGCCGGGCACCTCGCCACCGCCGAGGCGGGCCTGCCCGAGGTGGAGAGGGAGAGGGTCTCCCGCGTCCTCGGGCGCCTCGCGGGGCTCGACCGGCTGGCCGAGCTGCGCAACAGGACCATCCTCGCCCACGGCTTCGAGGGCGTCTCGCGGGAGGACGTCGAGGAGCGGTACGGCTCCGCGGGGGTGCTGGAGGACATCCGGGGGGCCCTCGAGGCGGCGCTCGGCTACGGGGTGGGGCAAAATCCCTTCGAGAGGCTGGCGGAGCGGCTCAGGCTGTGAGCCCCGTGCAGGTCACCTGCGCGGTGCGCCCGCTCGAGGGCGAGCCGCCCCGCTGGAGCGGCCCCCTGCTGCACGGGGCGGTGCTGGGCCTGCTGCGCGAGGCCGACCCGGCGGCCTCCGAGGCGGCCCACGAGCGCGAGCCGCGCCCGCTCACCGTCTCCGGGCTCTACCGCGAGGGCGGAAGGCTCCTCTTCCGCTGCTCGGGGCTCGCGGAGCCGGTCTCCTCCGCGCTCGAATCCGCCCTCTCGCCCGGCATGCGGCTCCCGCTCGGCCCCGCCGTACTGGCCGTGGAGGAGGTCGCCGTGCGCCGCGCCGGCTACCGGGAGCTCTACGAGCGGTTCGTCCCGCAGGAGGAGGGCGTCTTCCGGAGGGTGGGGCTGCGCTTTCTCTGCCCCACCACCTTCCGGGTCGGGAAGGCCAACATGCCCTTCCCGCTGCCGCGCCTGCTCTGGAGGAGCTGGGCGGCGCGCTGGAACGCCTTCTCCGGGGTGGGCGTCGGGTCCTTCGAGGTGTGGGCCGAGGAGTTCGTCGTGCCCTCGCGCTTCAGGCTCAGGAGCGTCGCGGCCCGCTCCGGGGAGGCCACCCTCGTCGGGGCGCTCGGGGAGTGCGAGTACGTGATCCTGCGCCCCCGCTCGCTCGAGGCCCGGGTGGCCGCGATGCTCGCCTCCTACGCGCCCTACTGCGGCTCGGGGCAGAAGACCGCGATGGGCCTGGGCACCACGGAGCTCCTCTCGCTGTGGACCGGACGCTCTACGTGACCGAGCAGGGGGCCGTCCTCTCCCGCCGGGGGGAGCGGCTCGTAATCGAGCGCGAGGGACGAACGCTGGCGGACGTGCCGGCCTCCAAGGTGAGCCGGGTCTTCGTCTTCGGCAACGTGAGCCTCACCACCCCGGCCGTAGCCTACCTGCTGCGCGAGGGCAAGGACGTGGCCTTCCTGAGCAGCCGGGGCCGCTACTACGGGAGGCTCGTCTCCGGCGAGTCCAAGAACCCGGCGCTCCGGAGGGCCCAGTACCGGGCTGCAGAGGACCCGGACCTCTGCCTTACCCTCTCCCGCGGCTTCGTCCTCGGCAAGCTGGCCAACCAGCGACGCGTTCTGCACCGCAGGCCCTCTGCGGCCGCCTCGCGCGCCGCCGCGGAGATAACCCGCCAGATGGCGCGCGCGGAGCGGACCCGCTCGATTGCGGCGCTGCGCGGCATCGAGGGGCTCTCGGCCCGGGCGTACTTCGGGGCCTTCGGCGGCCTGCTCGACGGCATGCCCTTCACCGGCAGAAAGCGCCGCCCGCCGCCCGACCCGGTCAACTCCATGCTCAGCCTCGTCGGCTACAGCCTCCTCACCTACGAGGCCTTCTCGGCGGTCGCGGCGGCCGGGCTCGACCCGTACATAGGCTTCTTCCACGCCGACGCCTACGGCAGGCCCTCGCTCGCCCTCGACGTGATGGAGGAGCTGAGGCCCGTGGTGGTGGACCTGCTCGTGATCGGCGCGGTCAACCGGGGGCACCTCGCCGCCGGCGACTTCGACCTCGGCGAGGAGGGCGGCAGGCCCATAGCGCTTCTCGCCGACGCGGCCAGAAAGCGCTTCCTGGCGCTCTACGAGAGGAGGATGCTCACGCCCGTCACCCACCTCTCCCGCCAGATGACCTACCGGATGGCCCTGCACGCGCAGGCGCGGCAGGTTGTAGACTGTCTGACAGGCCGCAGGGAGGCCTACGAGCCGGTGCTCCTGAAGTGATGTACGTGCTGGTCTACGACATAGTGGACGACCGCAGGCGCGCCAGGCTCCACCGCGCCCTCAAGGACTACGGCACCCCGGTGCAGCGCAGCGTCTTCGAGTTCGACATGGGGCCCAAGGAGGTCGGGAGGATGATGCGCCGGGTGGAGCGCATGATCTCCACCGAAGAGGACACCGTCAGGCTCTACAGGCTCTGCGCCTCCTGCACCCGCGAGGTGCACATCCTCGGCGAAGGGACCCTGAGCCTCGACCCCGACTTCTACATCGTATGATGGGCCCCACCACCCTGGGAGGAAAATCGCGTCCCAAAGCGGAAAACCGCGCTCTGCAGCCTCCCGTGCCGGCGCGAAGGCTGCTCTCCGGGCCTTCTGCGGCGCCCCCCACCCTTGATACACTTTGGATGCCGCGTGCGGAGGGCGTTTTGGAGCGTTGCCGTCAGAATGACCCAGATACCGGAAACGGGATTAAGAGCTTCATCGCGAAGCGCCGCGCATCGCGGAGTGTGATGTCCGGTCAGAATGACCCAGATACCGGAAACGGGATTAAGAGTTCAGCACGACCTCCGCGCGAGAGCGGAGGTCGTCAGACTCCAATGTCAGAATGACCCAGATACCGGAAACGGGATTAAGAGACGACTACGCGACCCGTCTCCTCCTCGATCCAGAGGTAGGTCAGAATGACCCAGATACCGGAAACGGGATTAAGAGAGAGGAGGCTCCACGATTTCCCGGAATGCCTGATAATGTCAGAATGACCCAGATACCGGAAACGGGATTAAGAGCCGGCCCGAAGGCCGGGGGGAGAGGGACGGGGTCTAGAGGGGATCGTCAGAATGACCCAGATACCGGAAACGGGATTAAGAGGAAGAAGAGCTGCGTATTCGTGAACGCCTCCTCGGTCAGAATGACCCAGATACCGGAAACGGGATTAAGACCTGCGGAGCTCAAGCTCCGCGTCCACGAGCATCAAGTGGTCAGAATGACCCAGATACCGGAAACGGGATTAAGACCTCGGGGTCTTCCCGACCACCCCCCAGAGGCTGGAGTTCGTGAGGTCAGAATGACCCAGATACCGGAAACGGGATTAAGACCTCTTCTAGTCTGCTCTCATAGAGCTTTGCGACCGAGTCTTGGTCAGAATGACCCAGATACCGGAAACGGGATTAAGACACATGGCACGCTACGCGAAATCACTCATAGCCAAGCACGGCGGTCAGAATGACCCAGATACCGGAAACGGGATTAAGACCCGAGCTGACCCTCCTGAAAAGCGGGCCCGGAGTCTCCGGGCCCACCCGGAAGGTCAATCGACCGTTCCGCGAGAGGTCAGAATGACCCAGATACCGGAAACGGGATTAAGACGGAGGCTCCAGAATGTCCCGGAACACCCGATAGTGGGTGTCTCAGAATGACCCAGATACCGGAAACGGGATTAAGACGGCCGCCGGGGCCATGGAAGACGAACGGGGCGCGGTACTCTCAGAATGACCCAGATACCGGAAACGGGATTAAGACACCGCGTGTGCCCTGGACGTGATATCGTCGGCCTCCAGCTCAGAGTCAGAATGACCCAGATACCGGAAACGGGGTTAAGACGGAGGCGATGTCCCCGGCCCGCGTTTGATCTCCTCTTGTAAACGTTTCCGTAAACGATTACACTGCGGGCGTGGCGACCATAAGGGACGTTGCGCGGGAGGCTGGGGTATCGGTGGCGACGGTGTCACGGGTGTTCGGGGGCGGGGGGGTGAGCGCGGGGACGCGGGAGCGGGTGCTGGCGGCGAGCGAGCGGCTGGGCTACCGGCCGAACGCGGTGGCGCGGGCGTTGAGGGTGGAGGCGACCCGCACGCTGGGGCTGGTGATCCCGAACGTCATGAACCCGTTCTTCACGGCGGTGGCGCGGGCGGTGGAGGACGCCGCCCGGGAGCGGGGGTACAGCCTGATCCTGGGCAACACCGACGAGGACCCGGAGAAGGAGGCCCGCTACCTGGAGGTCCTGCTGGAGAAGCGGGTGGACGGGATCGCCATTAGCCCGGCGCGGGCGGCCTCGCCGCACCTCGCCGAGATAGAGCGGGCCGGGGTGCCGGTCGTCTTTCTGGACCGCTACGTTGCCGGGGTGGAGGCCCCGGTGGTCCGGGCCGACGGGCGGCGGGCGGTGGACGAGCTGGTGGGGTATCTGGCCGGGCTCGGGCACCGGCGGCTGGCGATCATCTCCGGCCCGCCGGAGACCGTCACCGGCGGGGAGCGGCTGGAGAGCTTCCTTGCGGGGGCGCGGCGGCGGGGGATCGGGGTGCCCGAGGAGCGGGTGGCCTACGGGGACTTCCGGCGCGAGAGCGGGGCGCGCGCCATGCGGCGGCTGCTCCGCCTCGCCGAGCCGCCCACCGCGGTGTTCGCGGCCAACAACCTCATGGCGCTCGGGGCGCTCGAGGAACTGGACCGGGCGGGGGTGCGGGTGCCGAAGGAGATGTCCTTCGCCAGCTTCGACGACGTGAGCTGGTTCCGGCTGCTGCGGCCGCCCGTCACCGCCATAGCCCAGCCCATCCGGCGGCTCGGGGAGGCGGCGGCGAGGATGCTACCGGAGATGGTGGAGGGGAGGGAGCGGCCGGGCTCGGTGGTGCTCGAGGCCGAGCTCGTGGTCAGGGGCTCCTGCGCCGCGCCGGGAGGCGGGGGATGAGGCCGCTGCTGGAGATGCGCGGGATCACCAAGCGCTTCCCCGGCGTCGTCGCGCTCGACGGGGTGGACTTCGAGCTTCTGCCGGGCGAGGTGCACGTCCTGCTCGGGGAGAACGGGGCCGGCAAGAGCACCCTCATCAAGATCCTCTCCGGCGCCTACCGCCCCAACGGCGGCGAGATCCTCATGGACGGGCGCCCCGTGGAGATCCGCTCCGCCGCCGAGGCCCGGCGCCTCGGGATAAGCACCATCTACCAGGAGTTCAACCTCGTCCCCCAGCTCACCGTCGCCGAGAACATCCACCTCGGGCGCCAGCCCCGGCGGTTCGGGGTGGTGGACCGGGGCGCGATGGAGCGGGCGGCGCGCGAGCTGCTGGAGAGGCTCGGGATAAGGGTGGACCCGCGGGCGCGCGTGGCCGACCTTGGGGTTGCCCGGCGGCAGATGGTCGAGATCGCCAAGGCGCTGGGGCTCAGGGCGCGGGTGCTCATCATGGACGAGCCCACCGCCGCGCTCTCCGAGCGGGAGGTCCGGCAGCTCTTCCGGATCGTCCGCCGGCTCAGGGAGGAGGGGGTGGGCGTAGTCTTCATCTCCCACCACCTGGAGGAGGTGGCGGAGATCGGGGAGCGGGTGACCGTGCTGCGCGACGGGAGGCTGGTGGGGCGGGTGTCCGCGGACGCCGGGCGAGACGAGCTGGTGCGGATGATGGTCGGGCGGTCCATCGAGGAGCAGTTCCCCCGCCGCCGCACCGAGCCCGGGGAGGTGCTGCTGGAGGTGCGCGGCCTCGGCCGGCGGGGGGTGCTGCGGGACGTCTCGCTGCGGGTGCGGGCCGGGGAGATCGTCGGGGTGGCCGGGCTCGTGGGGGCCGGGAGGACCGAGCTCGCCCGGGCCATCTTCGGGCTCGACCCGGCGGACTCGGGAGAGGTGCTGGTGGAGGGGCGGCCGCTCGAGGCCCCGGGGCCGCGGGAGGCCCGGCGGCGGGGGGTGGGGTTCGTCACCGAGGACCGACAGGGGCAGGGCATCGTGCCGCCGCTCTCCGTGGCCGAGAACCTCGCGCTCGCCTCGCTGGAGCGTTACCTCAGGGGCCGGGTGCTCGTGGACCGGGGGCGCCTCTTGCGCCGGGCTCGGGAGATCGTGCAGAGCCTCAGGATAAGGACCCCCTCGCTGGAGCAGGAGATCCGCTACCTCTCCGGGGGCAACCAGCAGAAGGCGGTGATAGGGAGGTGGATGCTCGCCGGCAGCCGCGTGCTCATCATGGACGAGCCCACCCGCGGGGTGGACGTGGGGGCGAAGGTCGAGATCTACGAGCTCATGAACCGGCTCACGGAGGAGGGCGCGGGGATACTCATGATCTCCAGCGAGATGCCGGAGGTGCTGGGGATGAGCGACCGGGTGCTGGTGATGAGCGGCGGCAGGATAACCGGCGAGCTCCCCGCCGAAGAGGCCACCCAGGAGCGGGTGATGGGGCTCGCCACCGCCGGAAGCGAGGCCGCCGTTGGCTAGCCTGGCGCGGCGGGTGCGGCCTCGGGAGCTGCTCTCCCGCGGCGGGCCGCTCGGCGGGCTCGTGCTGCTGTGCGCCGTCATGGCGGTCCTCTCGCCCAGCTTCCTCACCGTAACCAACTTCTTCAACGTCGGCACCCAGATAGCCGTTATCCTGATCCTCGCCCTCGGGCAGACCTTCGTGATCGTCTCCGGGGGCATAGACCTCTCGGTGGGGAGCGTGCTGGCGCTCGCCGGGGTGGTCTTCGGGTGGGCGACCGCGGTGGCCGGGCTGCCCCTCGCGCCGGCGCTCCTGCTGGGGCTCGGGGCCGGGGCCGCCGCCGGGCTCGTCAACGGGCTGCTCATAACGCTCGGCAACCTGCCGCCGTTCATCGCGACGCTCGCCATGCTCAGCGCCGCCCGGGGGCTGGCGCTCGTGATCTCCGGCGGGGTCCCGCTCAGCCCCATCCCGGAGCCCGTCCGGCATCTGGGCAGCGGGGACCTCTTCGGGGCGGTGCCGCTGCCGGTGGTGCTCATGCTCGCCATGTGGCTCCTGACGGCGGCCATACTCCGCTACACCTACCCGGGGCGGTGCATGTACGCCATCGGGGGCAACGAGGAGGCCGCCCGGCTCTCCGGGATAGGGGTGGGGAGGCAGAAGCTCCTCATCTACACCCTCTCCGGCCTCTTCGCGGGGGTGGCGGGCATCCTGCAGACCGCCCGTCTCGCTTCGGCCCAGCCGCAGGCCGGGTTCACCTTCGAGCTGGACGCCATAGCCGCGGTGGTCATCGGCGGGGCGAGCCTCACCGGCGGGGTCGGCACGGCCTCGGGGACGCTCATCGGGGCGCTCATCCTGGGCGTGCTGCGCAACGGGCTGAATCTGCTGAACGTCTCGGCGTTCTGGCAGCAGGTGGTCATAGGCGCGGTCATCGCGCTGGCCGTGATGACGGATACCTTGAGAAGGCGGAGGAAGTAGGAGGTGCTGCTGTGAGGAGGGCTGCGCTGTACGTGCTGCTGGTGGTGCTGGCCGCGGCGCTCGTGGCCGGGTGCGGCCGCGGGGGCGGGGGCGGCGAGGAGGGCCAGAGGACCATCGGGCTCTCCATCTCCACCCTGAACAACCCGTTCTTCGTCACCCTGCGCGACGGGGCCCAGCGCGCGGCCAAGGAGGCGGGGGTGGAGCTCATAGTCTCCGACGCGCAGAACGACGCCGCCCAGCAGCAGGACGACATCCAGGCGTTCATCACCCAGCAGGTGGACGCCATCCTGGTCAACCCGGTGGACTCCGAGGCGGTCGTCCCGGCCATCCAGGCAGCCAACGACGCCGGGATACCGGTCATCGCGCTCGACCGCGGGGCGGCGGGCGGCGAGATAGAGACGCTCATCGCCTCGGACAACGTCGAGGGCGGCCGGATGGCGGCGAGGGAGCTGATCCGGCTGGTCGGCAGCGGGCCGGTGGCGCAGCTGGAGGGGATACCGGGCACCAGCGCTGCCCGCGACCGGGGGAAGGGCTTCGAGGAGGTGATAGAGGGCCAGGACGCGGTGAGGCTGGTGGCGAGCCAGCCGGCGAACTTCGACCGGGCGCAGGGGCTCAACGTCACCCAGAACATCCTGCAGGCCCACCCGGAGATAAAGGGGATCTTCGCCCAGAACGACGAGATGGCGCTCGGGGCGGTGCAGGCGCTCGGCGAGCGGGCCGGGACGGAGGTGAAGATCGTGGGCTTCGACGCGATCGAGGACGCCCTGAAGGCCATCCGGGACGGGAGGATGAACGCCACCATCGCCCAGCAGCCGGCGAAGATGGGCTCCCTCGGGGTGAGAAACGCTATAAAGGTGATCGAGGGGGAGTCGGTCCCGAAGAACATCCCGGTGGAGGTGCGGCTGGTGACGAAGGAGAACGTCTCGGAGTTCCTCGGGCAGCAGTAGTAGCATGGCCGGGGTCTTCGTGATGGGCTCCATCAACCAGGACTTCGTCCTGAGGGTGGAGCGGCGCCCGGGCCCGGGCGAGACGGTCACCGACGCGGAGCTCTCGCTGCACCCTGGCGGCAAGGGGGCGAACCAGTCGGCGGCGGCGGCGCTGCTGGGGGCGGAGGTGGCCTTTCTGGGCAGGGTCGGCGACGACGGGCTGGGGGAGCCGCTGGTGCGCAACCTGCGGGAGAAGGGGGTGGATGCGGGCCTGGTGGAGCGCGTCGCGGGGCGCTCCACCGGCGCGGCGTTCATAACGGTCACCCCGGACGGGGAGAACGCGATCACGGTGGCGCCGGGTGCGAACCGGGCGCTCCTCCCCCCGGACGTGGAGGCGGCCCGCGAGCGGATCGCCGCCTCCCGGGTGCTGGTGGCGCAGATGGAGATCCCGCGGGAGACGGTGTTCCGGGGGGTGGAGGTGGCGTCGGAGGCGGGCACCCGGGTGCTGCTGAACCTGGCCCCGCCGTTCGAGGTGCCGGGGGAGCTCCTGGGGCTGCTGGACCCGCTGGTGGTGAACGAGCACGAGGCGGCCTTCCTGCTCGGGGAGCCGGTGGAGGGGGTGGAGGGGGCGCTCGCCGCCGCGCCGGAGCTCCTCGGCCTGGGGGCGCGCTCCGCCGTGATCACGCTCGGCCCCGCCGGGGCGGTCTTCGCCCTGGAGGGCCGGGCGGAGCACGCGCCCGCCCCCCGGGTGAGGGCGGTGGACACCACGGGGGCCGGGGACGCCTTCGTCGGGGCGCTGGCCGCCCGGCTGGCCGCCGGGGAGGCGCTGGGGGAGGCCGTCGCCTACGCGGTCCGGGCCGGGGCGGCGGCGGTCACGAGAGAGGGGGCGCAGGGCGCCCTCCCGACGCCGGAGGTGGTGGAGGGGCTGTGAAGCGGGGCGGCATCATAAACGCGCAGCTGGCCGGGGCTCTGGCCCGGCTGGGGCACACGGACACGCTGGTCGTCTGCGACGCGGGGCTCCCCATCCCGCGCGGGCCGGAGGTCGTGGACCTGGCCTTCAGGCTGGGCATCCCCGGCTTCGGGTCCGTGCTGGAGGGCATCCTGGAGGAGCTGGTGGTGGAGGAGGCGGTGGCGGCGCGGGAGGTGGAGGGGGCGAACCCGGACTGCCACGCCCTGCTCGCCTCCCGCCTGCCGGAGCTGAAGCTCGTGCCCCACTGGGAGCTCAAGCTGCGCGCCGCCGACGCCCGGCTGGTGGTCCGCACCGGGGAGGCCACCCCCTACTCGAACGTGATCCTGCGCTGCGGGGTGCCCTTCTAGCAGCTGGAGTCCCCGGGCCGGGGGACGGAGAGCCCGAAGAGGGGCCGCAGCCGGATGCCGAGGTAGGTGCCCAGCAGCGCCATCGCCGCCCACAGCCAGCCGTGCAGGCTGAAGGAGGCCACCCCGGAGAAGTACGCACCGATGTTGCAGCCGTAGGCGATCCTGGCCCCGTACCCCATGAGGACGCCGCCGACGAGCGCCGCGGCGATGGTCTTCGCGGGGATCCTGCGGTGCACCACGAAGGTGCCCCCGAGCGCCGCCGCGGCCATGGCGCCGAGCACGATGCCGAAGTCCATCACGGAGGTGACGTCGGCGAGAACGGGGGCCTGGAGGCTGGCCGCCCGCTCCCCGGACCAGTAGGTCCAGGAGCCGACGTCCACCCCGAGCGCGGCGGCTATCTTGGAGCCCCAGAGCGCGAAGGCGCTGGTGATGCCCCAGGGCTGGCCGCTGACGAGGAGGGTGGCGCCGTTGAGAACGGCGAGCGCCACCGCGCCCGCCCACAGCGGCCAGGTGCCGCGCACCGCGCGCGCCAGCCCGCGCGCGCTGGGCCGGGGCGCGAGCTCCGGCGGCCGGCTCCTGCGGGCCACCGCGACCGTGGCGGCGGCCACGAGCCCGATGGCCGCGAGCTGCACCGCGAGCGCCCCGGCGTACCCCCCGAAGAGCTCGGCGAGCGAGACGGGGGCGAGGTTGAGCGCCTCCTGCGTCCAGAAGCCCCAGTGCCAGGCCCCGAGCACCGAGCCGAAGATGAAGCCGGCGAGGGTGAAGAGGATGGAGGTCTGCCCGCCGCCGACGGAGTAGAGCGAGCCCGAGGCGCAGGCCCCGCCGAGCTGCATCCCCACGCCGAAGATGAACGCCCCCACGACCACCGAGAGCCCGAGCGGGGCGACGCTGCCCTCCACCTGCGCCCCGAAGAGCCCGCTTCCGGCGGCGAGGATGGGCGCGAAGATGGCGCTGGCCACCGCGAGCATGAGCATGTGGGCCCTCAGGCCCGCCCCCTGCCCGACGGCGACGAGCTGCCGGAAGGCGGAGGTGAACCCGAACCGGGCGTGGTAGAGCGCGACCCCGAGGAGCACCCCGATGAGGTAGAGCACCCCCTGCCGCACCCCGTGCCCGGAGAAGACCGCATAGCCCAGGAGCGCCATCGCCCCGAAGGCCGCCGCCGCGACCCCGGTCCGCGGCTCCGGCAGGCTGCCGGCGAACCCCCTCACGCCCTCGGCGCGTACCGGCCGTTCGGTGTGTTCCATCTTCTCCCCTCCGCGTCTTAATCCCTACAGAACGTATCGGAATTACAGCAGGCGGGGAGGGGCTGTCAAGGGCGGGGGTGTGAGGGGGTTAACGGGAGGCCCCGGCGAAGAAGACGGGGCCGCGGGCCGTGAGGTGGTCCGGGCTGAGGCCCGCGGATATCAGCAGCTGCCGGACCTCCTCCGGGGAGAAGAAGCGCAGGCCGCCGGCGGAGAGCAGGCCCTGCAGGGCGGAGCCCGCGGCGCTCCGGGCGCGCAGGAGGCCCATGAGGGCGAGCCTGCCGCCGGGGGCGAGCACCCGGGCCGTCTCCCGCAGGGTGCGGGCCGGGTCGCGCAGCTCGTTCAGGGTGCCGCCGCAGGCCACGCCGGAGAAGGAGGCGTCGGCGAACGGCAGGCGGTGGGCGTCGGCCCGGACCAGGGAGAGGCGCGCGCCGGAGCGGCGGGCGCGCCGGGCGGCCTCCCGGAGCATGGGGGGCGAGATGTCCAGCCCCACGACCTCGCCGCCGGTCTTCGGGGCCAGGTTGCGGGCGTAGAGCCCCGCGGAGCAGCCCAGGTCCAGGTACCGGCCGCCGCGGGGGCGCCCGAGCAGGCGGAGGACGAGCTCTATCTCCCGCTCGTTCGGGAAGCTCTCGCCCGTGAGCAGCGTGAGGGAGCGGGAACGCCACAGCGGCTCGTAGAGGCGCCCCGCGCCCGGGAGGAGGTTCGAGAGGTTCGCGGGGCTCGCGGCCCCGGTGCGTCTCCCGAGCAGGTCCAGGTAGCCGTCCGCCACGCGGTAGGCGGTGCCGGAGGGGGAGCGGAGGGTGCCCGAGAGGATCACGCCGCCGGACTCCGAGGAGATCTCCGCCGGCAGGAGGCCCGGCGGGGAGGAGGGTTCGGGGCGGAGGACGCCGAGGAGGCTCCGGCTCAGCACCGTCTCACCCGGGCGCCTGCCCCCGCCTCCGGTCCCTGAAGCGCTGGAGGCGGATGTCGAAGCCGCGGACCGAGTCCACGAACGCCCCGGACTCGGGGGGCCTGCGGTCCGGCTGCAGCCGGGGGTAGCCGCCCTCGTGGTAGACCAGCGGGCCCTTGCGGGTGTCGCCGAGGCGCACCTCCACCACCCGGCCCAGGAACAGGTCGTGGTCGCCGCCGGGGTAGACCTCCTCCAGCTCGCACTCGATCGCGGCGAGGGCCCCGGCGGCCAGCGGAGCGCCCGTCCGGCCGTAGCCGCCCCCCAGGGAGCGCACCGCCGTCGGGCCGCTGGAGCGCTCCGGGGAGGCGAACAGCCGCGAGAGGCCCTCCTGGTCGTCGGCCAGGATGTTTATGGCGAAGGCGCGCTCCTCCCGGATGCGCGGGTTCAGGCGGGCGCTCTTGTGGACGCTCACCAGCATGAGCGGCGGGTCGAGGGAGACCGAGATCACCGCGTTCGCCGTCATCCCCTCGGCCCGCTCGCCGCTGCCGCTGGTCACCACGGTGACCCCGGAGGGGAAGTGGCGCATCGCCCGCTTCAGCGCCTCGCCGCCCGCGCCCAGGCGCTCCCAGCCGCTCTCGGGGTGGTGGGCTTTGTCCGGGGGCATGTGCTCTTCTTCTCCTTCCCTCTGGCTCTACCCGGGAGTGTACAGGCTCAGCCCGCGCGCAGCTCCTCCGGCCACCACCGCTCCACCATCTTGAGGTCCGAGCCGTACCAGCGCTCGAAGCCGCCGCTGTGGTAGGCCTCCTCCAGGACTATCTCCTCCGAGCCGGGCAGCAGGGCGCTCTGCACCGGGACCACGCCGTCCCCGGGGACCCGCCCGTCGTCGATCAGGCGCTCGTAGCGGCGGCGGGCCCGGCGGGAGAGCGCGCCGTGGGCGGCGGCCCCCGCTACCGAGATGTAGCGCAGGCCGGCGGGCCTGTGCAGCGCGCCGGGGAACATCTCGTTCACCTGGGCCAGCGGGGAGAGGCTCTTGCGGTCCGCCACGAGGTGGGGGCTGCCCAGCGTGATCAGGTGCGAGACCCGCCGGTGCCCGGAGTAGCGGCGGCCGCCGTAGGGCGCCTGCCCGCCGATGTACACCCGGCAGGCCACCCCGCCCGCCGAGTGCCCCACGAGCACCGCCCGCTCCGCGCCGCTCTCCAGGAGCGCCCGGTCGACCGCGCGGGCGACCTGGAAGATCAGCTGCCCGTACCCGAAGAGCCGGCCCCAGATCCAGTCCAGCGGCGTGATGGAGGCGACGCGCACCTCGCGGGAGCCGGAGAGCTCGCCGAGCAGCCGCGCCAGCCGCCAGTACTGCCAGGGCCAGGACATGAGGCCCCCGACGATGACTATGGGAGGAGCGCCTGCCACGCCGGGAAGTATAGCTCCCGGGGGCGGCGGGGCGCTCAGAGGAGGCTCGAGCGCACCCCGTCGAGCACGAACTGGGCCGCCAGCGCCGCGATGACCACCCCCAGCACCCGCGAGAGGACGTTGGCCCCGGTCTCCCCGAGGAGGCCCATGATCCTGGAGGCGAGCAGGAGCGAGGCGAGGGTGAGCAGCAGCACCGCGAGCAGCACCCCCACGAAGACCGCGAGCTCCAGCGCGCCCCGCCCGCCGGTGTACAGCAGCACGGTGGCTATCGCGCCGGGGCCGGCGATGAGCGGGATGGCCAGCGGGAAGACGGAGATGTCGTGGTCGTAGTGGTCCTCCTCCTGCTCGCGCACGGTGCGCGAGCGCAGGCCGCGGGGGGAGGAGAAGACCATGTCCAGCGCGAGGATGAACAGCAGGATGCCCCCCGCGATCCTGAAGGCGGCGAGGCTTATGCCGAGCGCCCCGAGCAGCACGTCCCCGGCGAGGGCGAACCCGAGGAGGATCGCCGCCCCCAGCAGCGCGCCCCTGAGCGCGGTCTCCCGCTTGCGCTTTGCGGGGTACCCGCCGGTGAGCGCCGCGAAGACGGGGGCGAGCCCCGGCGGGTCCACCACCACGAGCAGCGTGACGAACGCGTTGAAGGCGTAGTCGAGCACCTACAGCAGCTCCGGCCTCTCCCAGGCGCGCCCGCGCGCGTGGTGGTCTATGAACGCGAGGACGGTCCGGTACCACAGCAGGGAGTTGTTGGGCTTTACCACCCAATGGTTCTCGTCCGGGAAGTGCAGGAACTTGGCCTCGACCCCGTGTCGCTTGAGGGCGGTCCACAGCGCGAGGGCCTCGCTCACGGGCACGCGGAAGTCCTTCTCGCCGTGGACGACGAGCACGGGGGTCTTTATCCGTGGGGCGCTCGGGCGGGGGCTGTTGGCGCGGTAGCGGGAGGGGTCCTCGTAGGGGTTGCCGAACTCCCGCTCCCACCAGGTGCCCAGGTCGCTGGTGCCGTGGAAGCCCTCGAGGTCCCACAGGCTGGCGTGGGCGACGAGCGCCCGGAAGCGGCGGGTGTGGCCCGCGATCCAGTTGACCATGTACCCCCCAAAGGAGCCGCCGAGCGCCGCGGCCCGCTCCCCGTCCACCTCCGGGCGCCGCGCGGCCTGCTCCGCCGCCCGCATGAGGTCGTCGTAGACGACCTCGCCCCACCGCCCCCAGCCGCGCCGGATGTGCTCGAGGCCGTAGCCGGTGGAGAGCGCGGGGTCGGGCAGGAGCACGGCCCAGCCGTCGTCGGCGAAGACGTGCGGGTTCCAGCGCCAGTGCCAGCTGTCCCAGGAGTTGAGCGGCCCGCCGTGGATGAGGACGGAGAGCGGGGCCGGGCGCTCCGGCGAGGCGCCCGGCGGGAGAACGAGCCACGAGGGGACGCGGGCGCCGTCGCGCGCCCGCGCCTCCACCCTCTCCACGCGCGCCGGGAGCCTGAGCCGCTCGAGCTCCGGGAAGCTGCCCAGCCGCCGGGGCTCCCCGCCCGGCTCGCGGGCGTCGAGGGCCACCGGGTGGGGCGGCTCCCCCACCCCGGAGCGCAGGGCGTAGACGGTGCCCCCCTCCGGCGCGGGGCAGAGGTCGGAGAAGGAGCCCTCGCCGGTCAGGCGCTCCGCGGGTCCCCCCTCGGCCGGGGCCCTGAAGACCGGCGCCCGGCCGTCGCAGGAGGCGATGAAGAGGACGGAGCGGGAGTCTGAAGACCAGGCGGGGGCCTCCGGCCACAGGTCGAACCCCTCCAGGATCTCCCGGCCCTCGCCCGTCCGCAGGTCGAAGGCCCAGAGGCTCCGGTCGCCCGGTCGCCCGGGCCCCGAGCGCTCCTCCCGCACGGCGACGACCCGGCGGCCGTCGGGGCTGCAGCGCGGCGAGCTGTACCAGGCGTCGCCGGCGAGGGTGCGCACCCCGCCGCTCGCGGCGTCCACCGCCACCAGCTCCATGACCCGCCCGGCGACGTCCTCGGGGTCGCTCCAGCGGGTGGCGACCACGGTGGAGCCGTCGGGGGTGATGTCGAAGGAGGAGAGCGCGAGGGACCCCGGTGGGCCGGAGAGGAGCTCGCGGGGCTCCTCTATGCGCCCGCCCTCCCCGGGGAGGGGAGAGATGTACAGGCGCCGCTCGCGCGGCCCGAGGTAGCGGTCCCAGAAGCGGACGGGGTAGCCCTCGAAGAGGCTGGCCTCGACCCCGGCCTCCCTGCGGGCCTTCTCCCACTCCGCGTCCTCCTTCCAGCCCGCCGCCCCGGGCCGGGCGGGAGCGGCGATCACCAGGTCCCCGCTCTCCCGGGCGACGGCGAAGCCCTCGACCCCGCCGGGAGGGGAGGCGAGGGGGTAGGCCTCCCCTCCCGGCGGGAGGAGCCACAGCGCGGGCCTCTCCCCGCCGTCCTCCTCCCCCGCCTCCTCCGGGTCCGGCCGCCGGGAGACGAAGAGCAGCGACCCGTCGGGAGAGAAGGCGGCCGCGCCCTCCCCGCGCGCCGAGCGGGTGATGCGGCGGGGCGGCCCCCCGTCCTCCAGCTCGAAGAGCGCCGTCACGAGGTGCCGCCGCTTGCGGTCCGGCCGGGCCACGGCGGCGACGAGCCGCCCCCCGTCGCGGGAGAGGGCGAGCCCGGAGAAGCGGGGGAGGGAGATCAGGGTTTCGGCCGTAAAGCGCGCCTCGTCTCGCATGCCACAGATGTTAGCCCCCCCGGGCGTCCTCCGCAGCCGGCCGCCAGAGGGGGGAGGCCGCCAGGCTCCGGGCCCGCTCGAGGGTGGCCGCGTCGAGCCCCCTCTCGCGCCCGCCGTAGCGCTCGCGCACCTCCGCCTTGAGGGCCCCGGCGACCCCGAGCGCTCCGGACGGGAGGTCCCCGACGCTCCCCGGGCGGAAGGGGCGCCCGAGGGCGGCGTACACCAGCTCCAGCACCGGCACCAGCTCCGCCGTCCGCTCGGCGAGCACCAGCGCCTCCAGCCGGGCCGCCCGGCGGGTCACCCGCTGGGCGAGGCCCGCGTGCTTGACGCCCCGGGCGCCGCCCGAGCGGACCGAGTACGCCCCGGGGCAGAACTCGCCCTCCACCTCCCCGCCCTCCGCCGCGACCCCGAGCCTCCGGAGGGCCGCGACGACCAGCTCCACGCCCTCCGCGTAGCGCTCGTAGAGGCCCTGGCGCAGGTCCCCGACCGGGAGCGTCAGGGAGAAGGAGAGAGAGCCCTCGTTCGCCGCCACCGCGCCGCCGCCGGAGTTGCGGACCAGCACCGGAAAGCCGAGCCGCCGGGCGGCGCGCGCCGCCTCCGCGAAGCCCGCGAGGCGCGTCTCCGGGCGGGTCACGGCCACGTAGCGCGGCGAGCGCCACAGGAGGGCGGTGGGGCCGCGTTCGCCCGCGCCCACCTGCTCCAGCACGGCCTGCTGCAGGCCGAGGCCCATCTCCGGGCCGGCGAGCAGCCCGGCGTCCAGCGTCTCCAAAGGCACACTCCCGTCGCGAAGCTCTCGCGCCCCTTCGGGCGCCCTGTGCGGTGCTAAGATAGCAGCTTGTGTCCGGGCTTGGAGCAGCAGCGGGATGAGGGTCGTGGCTCTGGCCGGCGGGGTCGGTGGGGCAAAGCTCGCCGCCGGGCTGCAGGAGGCCCTCCCGGCGGGGGAGCTGGCCGTGGTGGTCAACACCGCCGACGACTTCGAGCTGTGGGGGCTCCACATCTCCCCGGACCTCGACACCGTCATGTACACCCTCGCCGGGCTCGCCAACCCCGAGACGGGCTGGGGCGTCCGGGGGGACACCTTCGCCTCCCTGGAGATGCTCGGGCGCTACGGGGAGGACACCTGGTTCCGGCTCGGCGACAGGGACCTTGCGACCCACATCCTGCGCACCGCCCGGCTCCGGGAGGGGAGGACGCCGACCGAGGTCGCGGCCTCCCTCGCGGGGGCGCTCGGGGTGCCGAGCCGCCTGCTCCCGATGTGCGACGAGCGGGTCCGCACGGTGGTGCAGACGCCGGAGGGGACGCTGGAGTTCCAGGAGTACTTTGTCCGGCGGGGCCAGCGCGACGAGGTGCTCGCGGTGCGCTTCCGGGGCGTGGAGGCGGCGCGGCCCACCCCGGCCGTCCGGGAGGCGCTCGCCGCGGCGGAGCTCGTCGTCTTCTGTCCCTCCAACCCGGTGGTGAGCATCGGCCCCATCCTGGAGGTGCCCGGGATGAGGGAGGCGCTCGCGGCCTCCCCGGCCCCGAAGGTCGCGGTGAGCCCCATCGTGGGCGGGCGGGCGCTCAAGGGGCCGGCGGACCGCATGATGTTCTCCCTGGGGCACGAGCCCTCGGCCCGCGGGGTGGCCCGGATGTACGGGGGGCTGGTGGACGGGATGGTCGTGGACCGGGCCGACGGGGGCGAGAGGCCGGACGTGGAGGGGCTGGGGATGGAGGTTCTGGTCACGGGGACCGTGATGCGGGACGCCGCAGACCGGGCGCGCTTGGCGCGGGAGGTGCTGGAGTTCGGGCGGGGGCTGGGGTGAGCGTCTTCGCGGTCGTCCCGGTGAAGGAGCTGCGGGGGGCCAAGAGCCGGCTCGGGGCGGTCCTCGACCCGGTGGGCCGGGCGGGCCTGACGCTGCACATGCTGCGGCGGGTCGTTCCGGCGCTGCGGGGCGCGGGGGTGCGGCGGGTGCTGGTGGTGAGCCCGGATCCCGCGGTGCTGGAGGAGGCGCGGCTGCTGGGGGTGACGGGGCTCCGGCAGGAGGGCTTCGGGCTCAACGCCGCGCTGGAGGAGGGGCGGCGGCGGGCGCTGGAGGAGGGGGCGGGGGCCCTCCTCGCGCTGCCCGCCGACCTGCCGCTCATCGAGCCCGCCGACGTGGCGGCGCTGCTCGAGGTCGCGGGGGAGGGGCCGTGCGCCGTGATCTCGCCGGACGATGCCCGCTCGGGGACGAACGCCCTGCTGCTGCGGCCCCCGGGGGCGCTCCCCTTCTCCTTCGGCCCCGGCAGCTTCGGGGTGCACCTGCAGGCCGCTCTGCGGCGGGGCGTCCGGGTGCGCGTCTGCGAGCGGCCCAACGTGGCCTTCGACCTGGACTCCCCGGAGGATCTCGCCCGGCTCGAGGCCTCCGGAGGGGTGCAATACCGGCCCCGGAGGGCTTAAACTTGAGGGCCGTCGAGCGGAGTGCGGTGCGCCGAGCGAAGGAGCGTGGGCTGCAGTGAGAACCAGTGATCTGCGCGTAGAGAGCATCCGACCCCTGATCCCGCCCGCCATCCTCCTGGAGGAGCTCCCCCTCTCGGAGGACGGGGCCCTCACGGTGAGCCGGGCGCGGGAGGAGATAGTGCGCATCCTCGAGGGCGAGGACGACCGCCTCATCGCCGTGGTCGGCCCCTGCTCGGTGCACGACACCTCGGCGGCGCTGGAGTACGCCCGGCGGCTGCGGGGGCTCGCGGAGGAGCTGCGCGGGGAGCTCTGCGTGATCATGCGGGTGTACTTCGAGAAGCCCCGGACCACGGTCGGGTGGAAGGGGCTCATCAACGACCCGCACCTGGACGGGAGCTTCGCCGTGAACGAGGGGCTCAGGATGGCGCGCGGCCTGCTGCTCGACGTGGCGGAGCTGGGATTGCCCGCCGGCTGCGAGTTTCTGGACCCCATCTCGCCGCAGTACTTCACCGACGCGGTGGCCTGGGCGGCCATCGGGGCGCGCACCACCGAGAGCCAGGTGCACCGGCAGCTGGCCTCCGGCCTCTCCATGCCGGTGGGCTTCAAGAACGGCACCGGCGGCGGGGTGCAGATAGCGGTGGACGCGGTGCGCGCCGCCGCCCACCCGCACAGCTTCCCCGGGGTGACCCGGCAGGGGCTCGCGGCGGTCGTCACCACCACCGGCAACCCGGACTGCCACGTCATCCTGCGCGGCGGCAGGAGCGGCCCGAACTACGACGAGCGGAGCGTCGGGGAGGCCCTGGAGGCGCTGCGCCGGGCCGGCCTCCCGCCCCGCCTGATGGTGGACGCCAGCCACGCCAACAGCGGCAAGGACTACCGCCGGCAGCCGCTCGTGATCCGGGACGTGGCCGACCAGGTCGCCCGGGGCCAGAGGGGGATCGTGGGCGTGATGCTGGAGAGCTTCCTGGTCGAGGGGAGCCAGGAGCTCACGGACCGCTCCCGGCTGACCTACGGCCAGAGCATCACCGACTCCTGCATGGGCTGGGAGATGACGGTCCCCACCCTGCGCGAGCTGGCCGAGGCGGTCAGGGCCCGGCGCACCGTCCGCGTCGGCTGAGACGGTGCGCCCGGTGGAGATCCTGCCGATCGAGGGACTCCCCGAGGTGCGCCCCGGGGACGACCTCGCCGCCCTGCTTCTGGCCTCCGCCGGGGAAGACCTCGCCCCCGGCGACGTGCTGGTGGTTACGCACAAGGTCGTGAGCAAGGCCGAGGGCCGCCTGGTGGACCTCCGGGAGGTGAGGCCCTCCCCGCTCGCCAAGTCCTTCGCCGCCCGCCACGGGAAGGACCCCCGCCACGTGGAGGTCGTGCTGCGCGAGAGCCGCCGCATCGTGCGGATGGAGCGCGGCCTGATCATCTCGGAGACCCATCACGGCTTCGTGTGCGCCAACGCCGGCGTCGACGCCTCCAACGTCCCCGGCGAGGAGACCGTCTGCCTGCTCCCGCTCGACCCGGACGCCTCCGCCGCCCGCCTCGCCCGGGATGTGCGCGAGCGCGCCGGCCTCGAGCTCCCCGTCGTCATCTCCGACTCCTTCGGCCGCCCCTGGAGAAACGGGATCGCCAACGTGGCCATCGGGCTCTGCGGCATGAGCCCCTTCGCCGACTACCGCGGCCAGAGAGACCCCCACGGCCGCACCCTCGAGGCCAGCGTGCTCGCCGTGGCCGACGAGCTCGCCGCCGCGGCCGAGCTCGTCATGGGGAAGACCTCCGCGGTGCCGGCCGCCGTGGTGCGCAACTACCCTTACCACCCCGGCCCCGGGACCGCGAAAGACCTCCTCATGGAGTCCGAGAAAGACCTGTTCCGGTAAAAATTTGGTAAATCCGACAAAAAATCTCGGATTTGCTATTGACCTCTCCGGGAGGTCTGCCTAGTATCCTTGCCATGATCTTCTTGGAGGGCATGCGCGGGACGAGGCGTGGCGTACCGGGGGAGGTTTCCGGGATGTCTGCGCGAATGCGATGTAGCGCCTAGAAGGTTCTTCCAGCCCGAGGCTTTCCGCAAAGCATCCGCTGTTTTTCAGGCTGCCCGTTTTCTGGAGGGGAGGAAGTTTCTCATGCCGGAGGCTCCCGCGAAGGAGCGCAAGAAGCAACGAGAGGCCCGCGAGGAGGTGTTGCGTGCCGCCGGGGAGCTGGAGGGGGCCGCGCCGCAGGAGGTTCTGCGTTGGGCGGTCGGGTTCTTCGGCAGGAGGCTCACCCTCTCCGTCTCCTTCGGGGGGCCGGAGGGGATGGTCCTTCTGGACATGCTCTCGCGGATAACCGACGACGTTTGGGTCTTCACGCTGGACACCGGCTTTCTCTTCGAGGAGACCGTCCGGTTCCGGGAGGAGGCCATGCGCCGCTACCGGCTGCCGCTCCGGGTGGTGCGTCCGGAGCTCTCCGTGGAGGAGCAGGTGGAGCGCTACGGGCCGCGGCTCTGGAGCTGCGCGCCGGACATCTGCTGCGAGGTCCGCAAGGTCGAGCCGCAGCGGCGGTGGCTCTCCAACTTCGACGCCTGGGTCACCGGCATCCGGAGGGACCAGACGGCGGCGCGGGCGGACACCCCCGTCGTCGGCTGGGACGAGTTCTTCGGGGTGTTCAAGATAGCCCCCCTGGCCTCCTGGAGCAGGGAGCGGGTGCTGCGGTACGCCGGGGAGCACGGGGTGCCGCTCAACCCGCTGCTCTCCAGGGGGTACGCCAGCATCGGCTGCGAGCCGTGCACCCGCCCCGTCCGGGAGGGCGAGGACGAGCGCGCCGGCCGGTGGCCGGGGATGGAGAAGACCGAGTGTGGCCTGCACATAGCAAACGGGAAGGTGCGTCGTGCGGTTTCTTAGAGAGGGCCAGAGGCTCAACCAGGTAGAGAAGTGGAAGCTCGAGCGGCACCCCCTCGACGTGCGCGAGGCGGTGCTCGAGGTGTACTCGAAGGAGGGCGTTGAGGCCATAGAGAGGGTGCCCGGCGAGCACGAGCGCCTGAAGTGGGTGGGGATCTACCCGCAGAACCAGGGCGGCAACAACTTCATGCAGCGCATAAAGGTGCCGGGCGGCAGGCTCACCCCCGAGCAGGCGCGGGTCATCGGGAGGATAGCGCGCGACTTCGCCCGGGGCCCCGAGCCCAACCCCCACTTCGGCAACAACTTCCTGGACATCACCACCCGCCAGGACATCCAGATGCACTGGATCCAGATCGAGGAGGTCCCCGAGATCTGGCGCCGCCTGGAGGAGGTTGGGATGACCACCGTCCAGGCCTGCGGCGACTCGGCCCGCAACGTCCTGTGCTGCCCCGTCTCGGGGCTCGACCGGGAGGAGGCCTTCGACGCCTACCCGGCGGCGCAGGCCATCACCGCCTACTTCGTCGGCAACCGGGAGTACGCCAACCTGCCGCGCAAGTTCAAGATGAGCGTCACCGGCTGCCTCGAGGACTGCGCGCAGGCCGAGATCAACGACATCGGGATGCTCCCGGCGCGCCTCCCGGACGGGACCTTGGGCTTCAACGTGCGGGTCGGCGGGGGGCTCGGGGACGGGCCCAGGATGGCCTCCGACATAGACGTCTTCGTGCTCCCCGGGGAGGCCGTCGAGATCACCCGGGGCATCGCCCAGGTCTACGGCGAGCTCGGCAACCGGGAGAACCGTTGGATCAACCGGCTGCGCTACCTGGTGCAGGAGCTCGGCCCCGAGGGCTTCCGGGAGGAGCTCGAGAAGCGCGTCAGCATCCCGCTGCGTCCCGCCGGCGAGGATCTCACCCGCCGCTACCGCGGCGACCACGTGGGGGTTCACCCCCAGAAGGAGAGCGGGCTCTACTACGTGGGGCTCAACGTCCCGGTGGGGCGCATGAGCGGCGAGCAGTTCGAGGAGGCCGGGCGGCTCGCCGGGGAGTACGGGCGGGACATCCGCCTCGCCACCGACCAGAACCTCATCATCACCGGCGTCCCGGAGGGGCGGCTCGACGACCTGCTCTCCGAGCCGCTGCTGCGGCGCTACTCGCCCGACCCCGGCCCCTTCGAGCGCGGCATCGTGGCCTGCACCGGGAGCGAGTTCTGCCGCTTCGCCATCGTGGAGACCAAGATCCGGGCGCTCGAGTGGGCGCGGGAGATGGACCGGCGCTTCGGGGACGAGATCGGGCAGGAGGCCGTCAGGATGCACTTCTCCGGCTGCTCCGCCTCCTGCGCCCAGCCCCAGATCGCCGACGTGGGCTTCCGGGGCGAGACGGCCAAAAAGGGCGACCGGATCGTCGAGGGGGTGGACATCGGGCTCGGCGGCTCGCTCGGGCGCGACGCCGCGTTCATCGACTGGGTCGAGGGGGCCAGGCCCGCCGAGGACGTCCCCGAGGCGCTGTCGCGGGTCTTCGAGCGGTTCAGGCGGGAGCGGCGCGAGGGCGAGCGCTTCCACGAGTGGGCCCGCAGGGTGCGCAACGCCGAGCTGCGCGACACCCTGCGCGGGACCTCCGTGCCGGTGGTCGGCACCCGGGAGGGGCGCTAGAGGTGGCCGGCTTCGACATCCGGGAGCTGATGAACGACATCGAGGAGGCTCCCGGGAAGGTCTGGTTCTGGGACCTCGAGAAGGCGGTCATAGACCCGGGCCGCTGCGTCCAGTGCGGGGCGTGCGTCGCCGCCTGCCCCAGCGACTCCATCGGCATCGCCGGCGACGACCTGCCCAAGCTGGTCAAGATGTGCACCGGCTGCTCGCTGTGCTGGGACTTCTGCCCGCGCGGCGGGATGCGGCACGAGGCCACCTGGAAGCTCACCGGCAACAACGGGGCCGCCGCGGCGGCAAACGGCCTCGGGCGCGTACATGAGAGCTACACCGCGCGGGTCAGGGAGGACATCCCCGGCGTCCAGGACGGGGGCGTGGTGAGCGCCCTGCTCATCGCGCTGCTCGAGGCGGGGGAGATAGACGGGGCCTTGGTTGCCCGCGAGAGCGACCGGGAGCCGTGGAAGGGCGAGGCCTTTCTCGCGCGCACCCCCGAGGAGGTGCGCGAGGCGGCGGGCAGCTTCTACAACCAGACCCTCGCCCTCGGGCACCTCGACCTCAAGGGCTACGAGCTGCCCCCCAACCCGCGCATCGCGGTGGTGGGGACGCCGTGCGAGGTCGAGGGGATAAGGGCCATGCAGGCCCGGCCCTGGAAGTGGGGCTCCTCCCGGGTGGACGCGGTGGTGCTCACCGTGGCGCTTCTGTGCACCAAGAGCTTCAACTACGAGAAGCTCATGCTCGAGGAGCTCCGGGACCGGCGCGGCGTGGACCTGGGGGAGGTCGGCCGGGTCGATGTCATCCGGGGCAAGCTCATCGTGCAGGACCGCGGGGGCCGGACCATCCTCGAGGAGCCCATAAAAGACTTCCACGGCGCGGCCCTCAAGGGCTGCGACGAGTGCGCCGACTTCCTCGGGCACGCGGCCGACATCTCCGTCGGCAGCGTCGGCAGCGCCGACGGCTACTCCTCCGTGCTAATACGTACGGAGGAGGGCCTTGCCGCCTTCGAGCACGTAAGGGACAGGCTCGAGCTCAGGCCTCTTGACAAGCCGAAATCACTCTATAAGCTAGACGCTCTGGACAAGAAGGTGGCCCTGCGGAGCCTGAAGCGGCCCTTCGACCCGGACGCGCCGCTCTTTATAGACTACGAGGACCACCTCGAGAGCTACGCGGGGACGGATCGCGCCCCGGTCGATCACGAGGCTGTGAGGTACTGAGTTGGAGGACGCAAGACGAACGCTTTTCTTTCCGGAGGAGCCTGCCGCCCTCAGGTCGCGGGTGCGCAGGCTGATGGAGGACTGTCCCGAGGAGGGGCAGCGCGCCGTGCGCGACGCCTCGTTTCTGGCCGAGCCCCTGTGGGAGAGGTGGGCCGGGCGGCTGGAGGCGGCGGGCATGGACTACGAGCGCTTCCTGGAGATCTCGCGCGGCTACGCCGAGGAGATAAGGCTGTGGGTGATGGGCGAGAGGCCCTGGGACCACTGCGTGGCGGGACTCGCCGGGAGGGTCTGGCGGAGGCTGCCCGAGCGGGCGCCGGTCGCGGGGGGAAGCCTATGATGCGCACGGAGTACACCACCATAACCCCGCACGGCGGCACCCTCGTGGACCGGCGGGTGCCGGTGGGCGAGCGCGAGGAGCGCAGGCAGCGGGCGGCGGAGCTGCCGCGGATAGTCCTCGGGCCGCGCAACCTCTCGGACCTGGAGATGATCGGGACCGGCGTCTTCTCCCCCCTCACCGGCTTTATGGGGCGGGAGGACTACGAGAGCGTCGTGGAGGAGATGCGGCTCGCCGACGGGCTGCCGTGGAGCATCCCGATCACGCTCTCCGTCTCCGAGGAGGAGGCCCGCTCCTTCGAGGAGGGGGACGAGGTGGCGCTCGCCAACGGCGAGGGCGAGATCGTGGCCACCATGGTGGTGGAGGACCGCTACACCTACGACCGGGCCCACGAGGCCAAGCTCGTCTACAGGACCACCGACACCGACCACCCGGGGGTGGCCGCCCTGTTCAGGCAGGGGGACGTGCTGGTGGGCGGCGAGGTCTCGCTGCTCGACGACGGGACCACCACCCGGCCCTTCCCCCGCTACTACTACGAGCCGCGGGAGCTGCGGGCCATCTTCCGCCAGAAGGGCTGGCGGCGGGTGGTGGGCTTCCAGACCCGCAACCCCGTCCACCGCGCCCACGAGTACATCCAGAAGAGCGCGCTGGAGACCGTGGACGGCCTGCTTTTGAACCCGCTCGTCGGCGAGACCAAGTCCGACGACATCCCGGCCCATGTCCGGATGCGCTCCTACGAGGTGCTGCTGGAGCGCTACTACCCGCGGGACCGGACCGTGCTCGCCGTCTTCCCGGCGGCCATGCGCTACGCCGGGCCGCGGGAGGCCGTCTTCCACGCCATCTGCCGCAAGAACTACGGCTGCACCCACTTTATCGTGGGGCGGGACCACGCCGGGGTGGGCAACTACTACGGCACCTACGACGCCCACCGCATCTTCGACGAGTTCGAGCCCGGCGAGCTCGGCATAACCCCGCTGTTCTTCGAGCACGCCTTCTTCTGCCTCAACTGCGGCGGGATGGCGACGACCAAGACCTGCCCGCACGACAAGGACTCCCACGTCTTCTTCTCGGGCACCCGGGTGCGGGAGATGCTGCGCAACGGCGAGTACCCGCCGCCGGAGTTCTCCCGGCCCGAGGTTATAGAGGTGCTGATCTCGGGGCTCAGGCAACAGGAGGGATGAGGGACGCGCCGCTCGGGGCCGGGCTGCCCGGCCCCGAGCGGCCTTGTTTTCGGGACGAAAACATGGTTTGTAGACAAGGAGGGTGGGACATTGACGGATAGCAGATACGGCAGGGGCTTCACGCTGTGGTTCACCGGGCTCTCGGGGGCGGGCAAGACCACCATCGCCGAGATCGTGGAGAAGGAGCTCAGGGAGCGGCTCGGCGCGGTCGAGGTGCTCGACGGGGACATCGTGAGGACCAACCTCTCCAAGGGGCTCGGCTTCAGCCGGGAGGACCGGGACACCAACGTCCTGCGCATAGGCTTTGTGGCCAACCTCCTCACCCGCAACGGGGTGGCGGTGATCGTCTCGGCCATAAGCCCCTACAGGGAGGCGCGCGACAAGGTGCGGCAGATGATCGGCGAGGACTTCATCGAGGTGTACGTGGACGCGCCGCTCGAGGTGTGCGCCGAGCGGGACGTCAAGGGCCTCTACAAGAAGGCGCTCGCCGGCGAGATCCCGCAGTTCACCGGCGTCTCCGACCCCTACGAGCCGCCCGTGGCCCCCGAGCTGCACATAAAGACCAACGAGGAGCGACCGCACCAGAGCGCCCGGCGGGTGATCGAGAAGCTGGAGGAGCTCGGGTACCTGCAGCCGGTAAGGGAGTACAACCGGGCGTGAGCCTGCTCTCCGAGCACGCCGCCACCCTCTTCGGGCTTCTGGTCGGCTTTCTGGTCGGCCTCACGGGGGTCGGCGGCGGCTCGCTGATGACGCCGTTTCTCATGACGGCCGTGGGGGTTCCGGCCCCCACGGCCATCGGCACCGACATGATCTACGCCACCGTCACCAAGCTGACCGGCTCGCTGCAACACTACCGGCAGCGCTCCGTGAACCTGGAGGTGGCGCTGTTTCTGGGGATGGGCAGCATCCCGGCCAGCCTGCTCGGGGTGCAGACGCTGGAGTGGATAGAGGGCTCCTTCGACCCCGGCCGGGTGAGGGAGATCATGGTGACCGTCATCGCCGCCACCCTGGTGCTGGTCGGCTCCTCGCTGGTCTTCCGGGTCTTCATGCCCGAGAACTGGCGGCTGCGGAAGGACGGGAAGGTCTGGGACGGCAAGGGCCCGATGAGCCGCCGGCGCCGCGCCTACACCGTGCTCTTCGGGGCCTTCGGCGGCTACCTCGTCGGCCTGACCTCCATCGGCTCCGGGAGCGTCATGGCGATCATCCTGCTGCTCCTGTACCCGCTCTCGCCCGCGGTCATCGTGGGCACCGACATCACCCACGCCACGGTCCTCTCGCTGGTGACCGGGCTCTCGCACATGGCCCACGGCAACGTGGACTTCTCGCTGGTCGGCGCGCTGCTGGTCGGCGGCATCCCCGGGGTGATCGTCGGCAGCGTGGCGGCCCGGTGGCTTCCGGGCAGGCCGTTGCGCCTTATCCTGGCCCTCACTCTGATCTTCGTGGGCATTCGCCTGCTTATCTCTTAACGCTTCCTCCACATAGGACCTCTGGTGTTGTATCTTTTAGAGCAACACCAGGGAAGGAGGAGAGGATGACTTCGGTTGACCGCTCCGCAGGCAGGGGTGCGGTTTCCACTGCCACCCACCCGCTCGATCCGCTGACGGCGGAGGAGGTTTCCGCAGCGGTGGAGTTGCTGCGCAGAGAGCGCGGTCTCAATGACAGGTGTCGCTTCGCCGGGGTCGTGCTCAACGAGCCGCCCAAAGAGCAGGTGCTTGCCTTCAAGCCGGGCGATAGCTTCGATCGGGAGGCTTTCTGCGTCGTTCTGGACACCGTTGCTGAGAGAGCCTACGAGGCCGTGGTGTCGCTGTCCGAGGGGAAGGTGAGATCCTGGGAGCAGATCCCGGGCGACGTGCAGCCCCCGATCGTGCTGGAGGAGTTCGACGAGTGCGAGCGGGCCTGCAAGGAGAGCCCGGAGTTCCGGGCGGCGCTGGAGAAGCGCGGCATCACGGACATGGACCTGGTCATCGTGGACCCGTGGTCGGCAGGCAGCTACGGCGACGAGAAGGGGCGGCGCCTCAGCCGGGCGCTCACGTGGGTGAGGCTGGATCCCGAGGATAACGCCTACGCCCACCCGGTGGATAACCTGGTGGCCGTCGTGGACCTGAACAAGATGGAGGTCGTCCGCATCGAGGACTACGGTGTGGTCCCGGTTCCGCAGGAGCGGGGCAACTACACGCCCGATGCGGCGGGAGAGCGGCAGGACCTCAAGCCGCTGGATATCGTTCAGCCCGAGGGCCCCAGCTTCGAGGTGGACGGGTACGAGATCCGGTGGCAGAAGTGGAGGCTGCGCATCGGCTTCACCCCGCGGGAGGGGTTGGTCCTCCACACCGTCAGCTACAACGATAACGGGAGGGAGCGCCCGATCCTCTACCGGGCGGCGCTCTCGGAGATGGTGGTGCCCTACGGTGATCCCCGACCCGCCCAGTGGCGCAAGAACGCTTTCGACGCGGGCGAGTACAACATCGGGGCGCTCGCAAACTCCCTGGAGCTCGGCTGCGACTGCCTCGGCGAGATCCGGTACTTCGACGCCGTGGTCGCCGACGGCAAGGGGCGGCCGCTCACCATAAGGAATGCGATCTGCCTGCACGAGGAGGACTACGGGCTACTCTGGAAGCACTTCGACTTTCGCACCGAGAAGACCGAGGTGCGCCGTTCGCGCAGGCTCGTGATCTCCTTCATCGCCACCGTCGCCAACTACGAGTATGGTTTCTATTGGTACTTCTACCAGGACGGGACCATCGAGTTCGAGGGCAAGCTGACCGGCATTGTCTCCACCGGGGCCCTGCCACCCGGCGAGAAGACCCGCCACGGCCAGCTCCTGAACAACGACGGGCTCTACGGCCCCATCCACCAGCACTTCTTCAACTTCCGGCTGGACATGGACGTGGACGGCCAGCAGAACACCGTCTACGAGGTGGATACCGAGGCGGTGCCGCCGGGGCCCGAGAACCCGCACGGCAACGCCTACTACCCGAAACACACGCTGCTCTCCACGGAGAACAGCGGCGAGCGGATCGTGAACATGCGGTCCGCTCGCTACTGGAAGATCGTCAACGAGTCCTCGAAGAACCGGCTGGGCGAGCCGGTGGCCTACAAGCTTGTCCCGAAGACCAACGTGTTGCCGTTCGCCCAGCCGGACGCCAGCGTTACCCGACGCGCCGGTTTCGCCACAAAGCACTTCTGGGTGACCCCGTACGAGCCTTCCGAGCGGCACGCGGCAGGAGCCTACCCGAACCAGAACCCCGGAGACGACGGGCTCATCAGGTGGACGAAGCAGAACCGCTCCGTGAAGGACGAGGACGTCGTGATCTGGTACACCCTCGGGGCACACCACCCGGTCCGGCTGGAGGACTGGCCGGTCATGCCGGTGGAGTACTCGGGCTTCATGCTCAAGCCTGAGGGCTTCTTTGACCGCAACCCCGCCCTCGACGTGCCCCGGCCCCACCATGACGGCCACGGCGCGTAAGCCGGAGAGCCTGTGAACGCCGCGCCGGTTTTCTCCGGCGCGGCGTCTATACTGGAGAACGAGTGTAGACAGGCAAGTCTTCGAGGGGAGACTACATGGCGACCGCGTTCATCCACACCTGCTACAGGATCACCGACCCCGAGCGGACCATAGACTTCTACGTGAACAAGCTCGGGATGAAGAAGGTTGGGGAGATGCACTTCTCCGACGCCACGAACTACTTCTTCGCCATGGAGGAGGACCCCTCCTCCCCGATGCTGGAGCTCACCCACAACCACGACCGCACGGAGCCCTACGAGAAGGGCGAGGGCTACTCGCACATAGCGTTTACGGTGGACGACCTGGAGGGTACGGTGGCGCGCCTCGCGGAGCAGGGCGTGAAGGTGGCGGTCGAGCCGAAGACCCTGACCGTGGACGGGCACGACTACAGGATCGCCTTCGTGGAGGACCCGGACGGCTACCGGGTGGAGCTCGTCCAGCGCGGCACGATGAAGGTGGGGGACATGCTCCAGTAGCCCGGCGCTAGAGCCCGGGCACCCAGCCGCCGGCCAGGACGAGCGCGGCCGCCGCCACGGCCGCGAGAACGGCGAGGAGCGCCGCGAGCGCCGCCCGGCGCCGCCTGCGCGCCAGCCTCCCGAAGCTCTTCGCCTCCACGGCGGGCGGGAGGCTCCGGCGCGGCGCTCCGGGGACGCCCCTCCGGGGAGGCGGGAAGGCCGGGCGGCCGGCGCGCGGGGGGAGCGGGACCTCCGCCTCCTGCAGCCACGCCTCGCTCCGCGGGGGCTGGCCGCTCCTCCGCAGGAGCTCCTCTGTCATGTCGGTCAGGTTGAAGACCGCGGACATCAGGAGGCTCTGGCGCGCGAGGATGGTCCTGAGCGCCTGGTTGAGCGCCGGGTCGTCGAGCGGCGCCCCCCGCAGCCCCTCCAGCTCGCGGGAGACCCTGTCCAGCCGCCGGGCCAGCTCCTCCGGGTCCGGCGCGCGCCCCTCCTCCCGCAGCATCCTGCGCACCAGCTCGGTCCCGAGCCCCTCCTTGTGCAGGTCGCGGGCGCGCCGGATCTTGTCGAAGGACTCCTCGGGGATCGAGATCCTCCCCCCCCGCCGTACGTGCGGTATGGAGTACTCCCTGAGGTACCGGTAGAGGGTGGGGCGGGGGATGCCCAGCAGCTCGCTGGCCTCCTCCACCGTATAGGACGCGCCCCCTCCGTTTATCATGGAAATATTTTCGCCCCCCGCTCCACGGCTTGGGGCATGTTACCAGAGACCCGGCCCCTGTTGCACCGCGAGAAAACCGCTTTGCCAGAGGGATTGCGGCCGGCCTTCGCGGACGGGCGCCCCGCCGCGGCCCCGGCGCCCGGAGAGGGCTTTATCACGGCGTGATAAAGCCCTCTTCCCCCTTGATTTCCCCAGCCCGGTCGGCATACTCGTGCCCCGTCGAAACCGTTAGCGTGAAGTTCAAGTAGACATAAAGCTGGCGCACAGGAGGGGGGATGCGAGCTGATGTCTAGGATGTTCGGGGTGTTTCTTTTGGGGTTGATCGCGTGCGCGGCCGCGGGGGTCTTCGCGGACCGGGCCGAGGCGGAGACGGCGCTGGCCTCCTGGTACGGGCCGGGCTTTGCCGGCAACCCGACGGCGAGCGGCGAGCCCTACGACCCCAGCGCCTTCACCGCGGCCCACAAGACGCTGCCGCTCGGGACCCAGCTGCAGGTGAGCTACAACGGCCGCTCGGTGCTGGTGACCGTCAACGACCGCGGGCCTTACGTGCCGGGGCGGGAGCTGGACCTCTCGCAGGCGGCCGCGGAGTACCTGGGTCTCACCCAGGCCGGGGTGGACTACGTCACCTACAACTACACCGGGGACGTGGCCTACGCGGGCGACGTGTCCTACGGCGGCGGGTCCGGCGGCTACAACGCTTACTCCCCCACCGCGCCCCAGGCGCAGCAGGCGACCTACGGCGGCGCGGGGGCGCAGCAGGGGGGTATCTATGTGGTGCAGCCCGGGGACACCCTGTACGGCATAGCCGCGGAGCTCGGGACCACGGTCGAGGAGCTCGCGGCAGCCAACGGCATCGCCGACCCGAACCTCATAGTGCCGGGGCAGGAGATCCGCTACTGAGGCGCGCTCTCTGGGGCCGCCCTCTCCCTGCCGGTCCTGCGCCCTCTCGGGTAAGATATTCGGGTGAGATGGACCGGTTCTTCGGAGAGGAAGGTCTTCTTCTAGGAGGCGGCGTGCCGGGGGTCCCTGCGCGCCGGGGACCGCGGGGAGGAGAGCGTGTTCGGCGGCGGTGACGTTCCGACCTTCGGGCTGTGGTACGACTTCCGGCAGCGGCGTCCCTTCGGCCAGGACTACCGGAGCTTCTACGCCGAGTGCCTGGAGGAGATCCAGGAGGGCGAGGGGCTCGGCTACGAGGCGGTGTGGCTCTCCGAGCACCACTTCGTGGACGACGGCTACCTCCCCTCGCCGCTGGTGGTCGCGGCGGCGATCGCCGCCCGCACCTCTTCGCTCAAGATCGGGACGAACGTCCTCCTGCTGCCGATGCACCACCCCCTGCGGGTGGCCGAGGACGCCGCCGTCGTGGACCTGATCTCCGGCGGCAGGTTCGTCCTCGGCGTGGGGCTCGGGTACGTCCAGCACGAGTTCGAGGTCTTGGGCTTCGAGCGCCGGTACCGGCCCTCGCTGCTGGAGGAGGGGGTGCGCGTCATCCGGCAGGCCTGGGAGACGGGGCGCATCGGCTTCGAGGGGAGGCGCTGGAGGTTCGAAGACCTCCCCTTCGAGCCGCGGCCGGGCAGGAAGATCCCGGTCTACTTCGGCGGCTACAGCGAGCCCGCCGTGGACCGGGCGGCGCGCATGGCCGACGGCTTCCTGGTCGGCGGGAGGAAGCGCCCGGAGGAGGTGCGCGGCTGGCTCCTCGGCGGCCTGAAGCGCCACGGGAGGGACGCCGCCTCCTTCCCGTTCATAGTCTCGACCACGGTCTATGTGGGAGAGGACGCCGGGCGGGCGTGGGAGGAGGTCGCCCCGTGCATCGCCTACCAGGCCACCCGCTACGCCGAGTGGGGCACCGACCGGGGCCGGCCCAGGCCCGAGCCCATCCGTCCCGAAGACCTGCCGCGGGGGCGGTACTTCGTCGGCACGCCGGAGGAGGTCGCCCGCCGGCTCGTAGAGCTGCACCGGCGCGCGCCCTACGACCACCTCTGCTTCTGGGCGCGGCTGCCGGGCCTCACCCACGAGCAGGCCCTCCGCAACATGCGCCTCTTCGCCTCGGAGGTCGCTCCCCGGGTCCGCGAGGCGCTCTCCGGGTGAGCCCGCCTCAGGCGGTGCTCTCCCCAGAGGAGGCCGCCTTTCTGGCGGGCCGGAGGGTGGCTCGCCTGGCCACCTCCTCCTCGCGGGGCGAGCCGCACGTCGTGCCGGTCTGCTTCGCCTGCGGGAGCGGGGGGCTCTACGTCCCGCTGGACGACAAGCCCAAGCGGGTGCCGCCGCGCCGCCTGAGGCGCGTGCGCAACATCCTGGAGAACCCCCGGGCGGCCCTCCTCGCCGACCGCTACGCGGAGGACTGGGGCCGGCTGGCCTTCGTCATGGTGCGGGGGAGGGCGGAGCTCCTGGAGCCCGGCGGGGAGGAGCACGGGGCCGCCGTGCGGCTGCTGCGCGGCAAGTACCACCAGTACGAGCGGAGGCCCATAGAGCGCAGCCCCGTCATAGTCCTCAGGCCCGAGCGGGCCGCCTCCTGGGGGGCGCTCGGGGAGACGGACCGGGACGAGGGGCGGCTGCTGGACGTCCTGCTCGGCCGCCGCTCCGTGCGGCGCTACCTGCCGAAGGAGGTGCCGGAGGAGGCCGTGGAGCGGGTGCTCGAGGCCGCGCGCTGGGCCCCCTCGCCGCACGGGGCCCAGCCGTGGCGCTTCGCCGTCATCCGGCGCCGCGGCACCAGGGAGCGCCTCGCGGGGGCGATGGGGGAGGAGTGGCGGCGCAACCTCGAGATGGACGGCCAGCCGCCCGGGGTGGTCGGGCGGCGCCTGGAGGGCTCGCGTCGGCGGCTCATGGACGCGCCGGTGCTCATCCTGGCCTGCCTGTACCTGGGGGACCTCGACCCCTACCCCGACGAGGGGCGCCGGCGGAGCGAGGAGACCATGGCCGTCCAGTCGCTCGGGGCGGCGGTGCAGAACATGCTGCTCGCCGCCTACGAGCTCGGGCTCGACACCGGCTGGATGTGCGCCCCGCTCTTCTGCCCGGAGAGGGTTGTGGAGGCCCTCGGGCTCGACCCCGGGCTCATCCCGCACGCCCTCGTTACGCTCGGCTACGCCGAGGGCGACCCGCCCAGGCGGCGCGGGCGCAGGCCGCTGGAGGAGCTCGTGGTCTACCGGGAGTAGGCTACCCGCCCTCCCCGGAGAGCCTCCGGTAGCGCTCGGCGCGGGCCTCGAACTCCGCGAGCCTGCGGTCCGCCGAGCGCTGGGCCCCGCGGGGCATCCGGCCGCTCCTGGCGAGCCGGATGAAGCTCTCGGTGACGCGCAGGGCGTCTCCGTAGCGCCGCCGGCGCTCGTAGATGGCGGCGAGCCGCTCGTAGGGGCGGCTCTCCACGAACTCCGAGGCCACCAGCTCCTCGTAGAGCCGCACGGCGCGCGCCGTGTCGCCGCCCTGCTCGGCCCGGACCGCCTCGAGGCTGCGGGCGGCGGCCTCCTCGTAGCCGCGCAGCGGATCCTCCTCCGTCCCGATCCTGCGGAGCTCCTCGTCGCTCAGCAGGCCACCCCGCCCGGGAGGGCGCTCCTCCCGGCCGGAGAGCCGCAGGAGGAGCCGCCGGAGGAGGGAGGCGCAGACCACGCCGCTTCGCCCTCAGCCCGCGCTGCGGGCCAGGCGCCCGTCCTCCGGCTTCCCGTAGAGGGTCGTCCGCTGCCGGGGGGTGCGCCCGATCTCCCGGACGATCCGCTCCAGCTCCTCGGGGAGCATCTCCTGGCCGTGGCTCGCCCCGGCCGCCCGCGAGATGTTCTCGTCCATCAGCGTGCCGCCGAGGTCGTTGCAGCCGGCCTGCAGGCACACCTTCACGCCCTCCTCGCCCATCTTCACCCACGAGACCTGCACGTTGTCTATGTAGCCGTGCAGCGCGATCCTCCCGACGGCGTGCATCTTGACCGCCTCGGCGAAGGTCGGGCCCCGGCGCGAGCGCCCCTGCAGAAAGAGCGGGGCGCCCATGTGCACGAAGGGCAGCGGCACGAACTCGGTGAAGCCGCCGGTCTCGGCCTGGATGCCTCGCAGGACCGTGAGGTGCCGCGCCCAGTGCGCGGGGGCCTCCACGTGCCCGTACATGACGGTGGCCGTGGAGCGCAGGCCCAGGGAGTGCGCCGCGCGCATCACGCCGGCCCACTCGCCGGTGCTGAGCTTGTCGGGGCAGATGATGGCCCGGATGCCGTCGTCGAGTATCTCCGCCGCCGTCCCGGGCAGGGTGCCCAGGCCCGCCTCCTTGAGCTCCCGCAGGAACTCCTCGACGGTGAGGCCGAGCGTCTGCGCCCCCTGCCGGACCTCCAGCGGCGAGAAGGCGTGGACGTGCATCCCGGGCACCGCCTTCTTGACCGCCCGCAGGTACCGCAGGTAGTTCTCCCCGGTGAACCGGCCGTGGATGCCGCCCTGCATGCACACCTCGGTCGCGCCCCTCTCCCACGCCTCTCTGGCCCGGCGGGCGACCTCGGCCTCGTCCAGCAGGTAGGGCTCGCCGCGCAGGTTGAGGGACTTCGGGCCCTTGGAGAACGCGCAGAAGCGGCACCGGAAGTAGCACATGTTGGTGTAGTTGATGTTGCGGTTGACCACGTAGGTGACCGCCTCGCCGTTGACCTCGCGCCTGAGCTCGTCGGCGACGCGGCACAGCTCGTGGAGCTCCGTGCCGCGCGCGGTGAAGAGCAGGGCTATCTCCGCCTCGCCGAGGTCCCGCTCCCCCGCCGCCGAGAGCGCCCGCGCGAACTCGGGCCGCACCCTTGAGGGGCGCAGGCCCCGGATCTCCCGGACGGTCTTCTCCGGTATCTTTTCGGTCGTCCCCGGCGCCCACCCCTCCTCGCGGGCGAACCCCTCTGCGTCCTGGGCGGCGAGCACCCGGGGGCGCAGACCCTCGTCCAGCCACCGCTGCGCGTCCAGCGCGTAGCGCGGGTAGAGGGCGAGCCGCTCGACGAGCACGTATCCCCTCTCCTGCGTGGCCCGCTCCAGCTCGTCGAGGTGCGGCCAGGGGCGCTCGGGGTTGACGTGGTCCGGAGTCACGGGCGAGACGCCGCCCCAGTCGTTTATCCCGGCGTCCAGATAGCGGGCGTAGGCCCGCCCCTCCCCGGCCAGGTTGGGCGGGGCCTGGACCGCCACCTCCGGCGGCAGGAGCAGCCGCGCGAGCGCGATGGTCGCGAGCATCTCCTCTTCGGAGGGCTCCGGGGAGCGCTCCATGCGCGTCCCCGGCTTGGCGCGGAAGTTCTGCACGATGCACTCCTGGATGTGGCCCCACCGCTCGTGCGCCTCCCGGATGGCTATGAGGGCGTCCGCCCGCTCCTCGACGGTCTCCCCGATGCCGATGAGGATGCCCGTGGTGAACGGCACGGAGGCTGCGCCCGCCGCCTCCAGCGTCGCGAGCCTGCGGGCGGGCACCTTGTCCGGCGAGGCCCAGTGCGCCATGCCCCTCCCGAGCAGCCGCTCCGAGACGGTCTCCAGCATGATCCCCTGCGAGACCGAGACTTCCCGCAGCGCCCGCACCTCTCCCTCCGAGAGCACGCCCGGGTTGGCGTGCGGCAGCAGCCCCGTCTCCTCGAGCACCAGCCGGCAGCAGTGGGCGAGGTACTCGACGGTCGTCCCGAAGCCCATCTCTTCGAGTTCCCGCCGCGCCTCGGGGTACCGCTTCTCGGGCTTGTCCCCCAGGGTGAAGAGCGCCTCCTTGCACCCGGCCTCGGCGCCCGCGCGGGCTATCTCGAGCACCTCCTCGGGGCTCAGATACGCCCGCTCGCCCTCCCGCGGCGGCCGGGCGAAGGTGCAGTAGCCGCAGTTGTCCCGGCACAGCCGGGTGAGCGGGATGAAGACCTTGCGCGAGTAGCTCACCCGCACCCCGAAGGCCCGGTCCCGGGTCTCTGCCGCAGCCTCCATCGCCGGCAGCGGGTCGGCGGCGACGAGGCCTGCCAGCTCGCGCGCCTCCTCCCGTCCCAGCCCGCCGGCCTCAACGATCAACTCCCCGTATCTTCCCTTGGCTCCCATGCCGGCCAGTATACGCCGGAGCGCGGCCGGGATAAATCCTACCGGAGAAGTCGGATTTTGCCGCCGGTATGCTATACAATTCCGCACGTGCGTCAGGTCCAAGAGGTTGCATACGCGAAGACAGGAGGCGCAGTACGGTCATGAGCGAGCGGGAGATAGAGGCCAAGGGCTACGCGCACCCAGAGGTTCTGGTGAGCACGCAGTGGGTGGCGGAGCACCTCGACGACACGCAGAACATACGCATCGTCGAGAGCGACGA
>Ga0068704_100091_pt1 | contig 52655 bp, 43 predicted proteins | sample CeladaPassaD2F12_FD_62225 | JGI IMG/M metagenome (GOLD analysis project Ga0068704, IMG submission 62225) | Cellulose-adapted microbial communities from the Joint BioEnergy Institute, USA - Passage D2F12 | ecosystem: Engineered > Bioreactor > Continuous culture > Unclassified | place: USA, Joint...
AACCCTCGTCGTGCAGCAGATGGTGCCAGATCGGTGGGTCATCGGAGTGTTCCATGATGCTCTCCTTGCTTGCCCTTACATAATACAACAATTAGCGCTAGATAGGTTAATATTTGGTTAGATCTTGGCGAGCTATTTGACGGCACCTGAGCTTTGGTGTAAGTTTCTTACATCCAGATGTTTAGCCGCTCCGGTGAGCGACATGGAGAGGAAGGAGACTGTGGTGCAGGCAAGTGCCGATAGGCGGGATGCCTATCCAGGGGAGCGGAGGATCACGCCCACCAGCTTGGCGGAATTCGTGCGCGTGGGACAGTGCGAGCGCTTCCTGAGGTTGCGCTTACACGACCAGGGCAACACCGACGATTTCCTGCATAGATGCGGCCTGTCACCTCACAAGGTGCCGCCGATGCTCACCTCCGCTGGCAACGTCTTTGAGCAGGAGATAATCGGCAAGATCGGGGAGCACTACCGATTAGAATCCTTTGCAACCTTCCGAGGGGATGCCGATCACAGCGCCCACATCATCAAGTACATCCAGGAGCTTGGGCCCGGCGAAGTGCGCGTGCTCTACCAGCCGGGGATGACCTTTGCCCAGAGCGACAGGGGATGGCAGATCCCTGGTAGGCCAGACCTGCTGCGGCTGGAGCGCGACTACGGGGGAGGCTTACACCTCCTGATAGTCGATATCAAGTACTCGGCGGTCGTGACCATAGACCATCGGCTGCAGCTGGCCTGCTACGATCGGATGGTCCGGCAGCTGTTAGATAGAGCAGGTATCGAGGCAAAATCTCTGCGCATGGGCATCATCTATAGATGCGCGGAGCCGGACGATTCGCTGGATGAGGAGGCGAAGAGACAACTTGAAAAGGAGAGAGAGCAGGCACTCCAGCTATTTGGGCTCGAGGGTGCATGCCTACAGATCGTGGAAGACCCCGACGTCTTCGCGCAGATGCTGGACAGCCTCCTGCTCGGGGAGGACTCCAGAGCCGAGAGGGTACTGGCCTCTCGCTTTGAGGACGTCTTCTTCCACCTGAACGCCAGCTGTGACGCCTGCGTCTACTCCCGCTTCTGCCTCAAATGGGCCTACGAGCATGATGACCTCTCCATGATCCCCTTCATTTCCGCCACCGAGAAGTCAGCCCTGCTGGATGCAGGTCTGACGAAGGTCCAGCAGGTAGCGAATCTCAAGAGGATCGTAAACGGTCGACTGCAGACGCCCACAGAGCAGAGGGAGCTAGTACGCAGCCTGCGGAGGTCCTGGGCACTCGCCTCCAGGCTAGACGAGCTCATATACCGCGCCAAGCGGTATGTGCGTCACAGGTACAAGCAGGGAGAGAGCGTGCGGTCCGACATCCCCGACAACGGGTACTCGTCCCTGCCGATGTGCTCCCCGGAGATGCATCCCAACCTGGTGATGATCTACATCGATTCCCAGTACGACTACCTCCAGGACTGCATATACATGCTGGGGGCACGCATCGTCGCCCACAACGATGGCGTGAAGCACAGGTCGGACAACGTCGTGCGCATCACCTCGGGGCCGCCAGACCCCAGCAGCGAGCGGGAGCTCTTCCTGGATTGGGTGAAGAACCTCCTGGTGGCGTTGGATCAACTGGCCGTGCGTAACGAGAACGGCGAGGCGCCCATACACCTGGTGTTCTACGACCGTGATGATCAGCAGCACCTGCTGGAGAGTCTCGGGCGTCACTTGGACGCCATCTTTGGAGCTACCAACTTACATGACTTCATCACCCAGGTGGCAGCGTTCGATTCGCCCATGGTCACGTTCCTGAGCGAGGAGATCAGGCGCTTCAAGAACCTACCGTTCCATTGCCAAAGCCTCTACATGGTGGCCAGCGATCTGTGGGTCAACGGCAAGCGCTTCCAATGGGACGGGAACCCGAATTTCAAGGAGATCTTCAAGGTGGGCATCTTCGACTGCTGGGGAAAGCTCTCAGACCAGGAAGACTCCTCCTGGTACATGTCACGCCCACGCTTCGGCAGCGACATCCCCCTAGAGTACGCCTACGCCGCCTGGGGAAGGCTGGATCCCCCGGAGTACTTCCAGGGCAGAGGAGATCCTTACGCAGGGTACAGAAGAGGCATCACGCTGGATCTGTTGCGGGCGTTCGAGGTCAGGCGCCTGGAGGCTATAGAGCACATCGCCTCCTCGCTGGAGCCCAACAAGTACACCACCAAGAAAGGCTTCCAGCTGCCCGAGCTGCGGGACGTGGAGTCGGCCCGTACCCTGGCGGATGCGCTGGAGGAGTTCCTTACCATGGAGCGCATGGTGGAGCTATCCACATGGAAGGAGAACGTGCAGAGGCGGCCTGAGGATCGGGTACTTGCAGGCGTCTCGCTGATCGTGCGCTACGAGGAGCGCCTGCAGCCACCCGAGATGCTCGCGGAGCAGAAGGAGCTGTTGGCTAAGGGCAAGAGCCCAGCTCGCTACCGACTGGTGGTCGACACCTCGGGCACCGACCTCAGCGTGGACGAGATCCTGGCGCTGGTCGACCTGGGGGAGGACTCCAAGGTCATAATCTCCCCGAGATGGACGCGCGATTCGCGCCCGGACGCTCCGAATAAGGAGCCTTTCGCGCCGACCTTCAGACAGATCCTGTACGGCCCGAGAGCCAAGATCGATCGCATCGAGACGGAGGGAGACGCCCAGGGGCAGGTGCGCGAGGCCTACATCGACGTGACGATGAGGGATGAGCACGGGGCTAAGCCCCTCGATATCAAGCACTACGTATTCCACACCAACAATAAATCTGATATGGCCGCCCCCCTGCAGGATGGTCAGCAGTACGTGCTCGATCAGGATCCCAATGATTGGTATGGACTGTACTGCGCGCTGGTCGTGCGAGGGCTGCGCGAGGGCAGGAACGCTCTGTACGAGCGTCTGGTGGCCCCGGGCGCACAGAGGGTATGCTGGCCGCAAGAGGCTGCCCAGGCGCAGGCGCTCTTCTTGCAGGGGCTGGAATGGCTGGCGAGCATCGGATACCTGGGCGATATGGAACCCTCCAAGCGGGAGTACGTAGGGCAGCTCGGGGAAGCCCCCCTGCTGCTCGTACAGGGACCTCCGGGCACCGGCAAGAGCACCACTACTGCGTACGCCGTGCTGGCGCGCATCCAAGGAGCTATGGCGATGCAGATGCGCCATAGGGTGCTCCTATCCTGCAAGACGCACGCCGCCACCGACGTGCTCCTTGGCAAGGTGGCGGAGGTGCTCGAACAGCTGGCAGGAGTTAGGTCACAGCTGCCCGCCGCCGAGAGGGAGCGCTTCTTCAGGTACTTTGACAAGCGGCTGTGGGACCTCCCGCTGATGCGGGTGACCACCAGAGAAGACAGTTCCTCCCTCCAGCACCCCCGCATCAAGCTCTACACGAGCAACAAGGACTGCCTGAAAGCTGCCCGGGAGCTCGAAGCCCTCAATTGGGCTGTGCTCGGCGCCACCCCAGCGTCCATCAGGCGCATGATATATGAGCATTGGAGATGCAAGCTGGACAACCCCGCTTGCCTCTTTGGCCACGACCTCATAGAGTGCTTGGTGCTGGACGAGGCATCGCAGATGAACATTCCAGAGGCGATTATGGCGGCCCTTCCCCTGAAGCTGGACGGCCAGCTGATCGTGGTGGGCGATCATCGCCAGATGCCTCCCATAGTCCAGCACGACTGGGAGAGCGAGCTCCGCCGCACGTTCCAGCAGTTCAAGACCTACCGCTCCCTGTTCCAAACGCTCGCAGAGATGCAGCCCAGGCCGAAGATGATCAAGTTCGAACGCAGCTATCGCCTCCACAAGGACATCGCCCGGTTCCTCTCCGACCAGATCTACAAGCGGTACGACGACCTCAACTTCTACTCTCAGCGCCAAGACGTCCTCCCGGCACTGGATGTGGACGATCCCTTCGTGCGAGCGGTGCTCTCACCTGAGCACCCGCTGACCGTCGTGTTACATGACGAGAGCCAGAGCCAGACGCGCAACGAGTTCGAGTGCCAGCTGCTGGAACCCGTGCTGCGGGTCCTCGCATCCCCACCGCTGGAGCTTGACGTGGACACTGGCTTGGGCGTGGTCGTGCCGCATAGGATGCAGAGGATGGATCTCAGAGAGCACGTGCCCTACATAGTGCGTCGGGATCCGGAGACCGGGCAGATCGTCAAATCTGCGGTCGACACGGTCGAGCGCTTCCAGGGCGATGAGCGAGACGTCATCATCGTCAGCGCCACCGAGAGCGATCCCGCCTACCTGCTGCAGCGCAGCGACTTCATCCTGGACGCACGCAGGCTCAACGTCGCCCTCAGCCGCGCGCGCAAGAAGCTCATCCTGCTAGCATCCCGTTCGGTGTTCGATCTGCTACCTCCCGAGGAGGAGCTGTTCGAGCAATCGCTGCTATGGAAGGCGCTCCTGCGCCCGAGCTACACGCGGCTCATATGGGCTGGAGAGCGTCATGGGCATACCGTAGAGGTCTACGGCAGCGTCCCCCCTAGCGGCGAGTGCCCCCACCCCCTAGAGCAGCACCCCTAGCACTCTCACTCTATGGAACATGATGGCTCATGGTGCTTGTGCACCATAGTCTCCTGAATATAATATTCTATAGAAGCAAGCATATCGATCACCCAAATGTACGAGCACGACACGGAGACGCACGAGAGCGAACGTGATCCCATGGAAACGCATGAGGAAGAGCGTAACAACTTGGATGACTTGTTGCTACTCTTCTTCCTGTTTGATATGGGGAACAGTACGAGCCGAGAGGACGGTAGCGCCGCTAGCGGCGGTGGTTGCTGCTTGTGGTCGCCGCTGAGCATAGGTTTCGTGCTGCTGGTAATTTTGCTAAGTCTGGTATGGCCGACATCACCACCTGCATATAGGCTACATATCACCTCGCCAGCAAAGTCGCACCTGCAGGTCACGAGCTCTCCTTTGAGGTTAGTTGGCACTGTCAGCCCTGCAGGCTTAGAAGTCCAAGTGCTGAACACCTTCGGTCAGCGCGCAGACTATTACAACTACCTGGACTTGGACAACCCATGGGCAGAGTCCGCTAAATCAGATAGTAAAGGGCACTGGACAGCAACGGTACCCCTAGTGCCCGGCGACAATCGCATAGTGGTGAGCTTGGGATGTGATGAGCCCGATTGTGCTCCGAAGTTGGTCTACGAGGTGCGCTATACACCCCAGATAGACAAGAGTGTGCCGTTTGAGATCACCTCACCGGCAAGCGGCACCGCGGCCACGGGCAGCAGCTTGACCATAGAGGGCACCGCACCTCCCGACTCCATAGTGCACTGCTTTTGCGCAAACTCATTCCTGTTGGACAGACATATCTACGCACCCGTGGACAGCACTGGGCACTGGAGTTTTCAGTTTGAAGTGGCACCCAACCAGACCTGGTACCTCATCACGCTCAACCTCAAGGGACAACCGCAGCATAGAAGGAGGCTTTGGATATGGCTGGGGAAGAAGCCCAGCACTCCGGCGCCCCCGCTCTGGGGGGATGAGTACTACAAGGTGAAGGATCCCTCCCTGTCCGGCCAGCCAGTCGATATGTACGCTGGGCCGGGCAAACATTACCGAGTGGTAGCAAGGATCCCGAATGGGTCCATAGTAGGGGTGGACAAGCGGAGTATACGGGATCCGCTGGAAGAGGGCTCGTGGGCGTACGCTGAGTTTCAAGGGGTCAGAGGCTACGTACCCGGAGAAGCACTATGGCCATTCATGAACCTTTTCAGCCCTTAGTAGCAGCTATATTCTCAACATCAGAGCCTCATTACCACCTTTAATCCACCACTGCTACACGCTGCCTACAGGTGTGACAGTTAACGTCAGTTGTCGGTCATCTGCACACCTCATGAGGTGTGCAAGCTCCCACCGCAAGTGGGCGGCCAGATGACTTTCCCTCGGTACCCCGAGGAAGGAGGGGGCGACTCATGACCACGTAGACCTTTGCCGCTTATTAGTGAGCTATTGCACAAATAGAAGGAGTCAATCATGTCTTACCTTAGATATATCGCCACTTGGGGCCTCGCATGCATGATATTGATGATCGGTGTGGCCTCACCAGCAAGTAGCGCCCAAGCGGCAACCGTGACGATAGTAGCTACCGGGTTGAACAATCCTCGCCACCTGGCGTTCGGTCCAGATGGAGCCATATACGTAGCCGAGGCCGGCAAGGGTGGGGCAGGGCCATGTGTCAACGGTCCCGAGGGCAGGACTTGCTTCGGGAACACAGGCTCCATCACCAAGATCTGGCATGGTGGGCAAGCCAGAGTAGTCAGGGGTCTACCCTCTGCGGCCAGTCCCGATGGATCCTTCGCGATCGGCCCACACGATGTATCCGCTATCTGGTCAAGCATCCAGGTGCAAGATCATCGGGCATTGGACTACTTCGTGCTCATAGGCGGGGGCTTTCTGCGGCCTGCCTTGGGCAAGTCAGGAGTGAACTTCGGTAGATTGATCAAGATACGACCAGATGGTGTCAGGCGCAGCAAAGCCGACCTGTGGACCTATGAGAAGCAGCATGATCCAGCAGGAGATGGCGCAGATAGTAATCCGTACGCCCTGCTCACGCTGCGCGGCCGGCACATAATCGCGGACGCAGGTGGCAATTCTCTGCTGAAAGTCCGTCGATCCGATGGACGCATATCCACTCTGGCGACCTTCCCCAAGAGGATGGTGCCGGGCCCGGACGGTCAACTTGTGAGAATGGATCCAGTACCAACTTCCGTGGATCAAGGCCCAGACAGGGCCTACTACGTGGGCGAGCTTACAGGATTTCCTTTCCCGAAGTTCGGTGCAAGAGTGTACAGCGTGATGTACGGCCATGAGCGAGAGGTGTACGCTCGTCGCTTCACCAACATCATCGACGTCGCTTGGGGGCCAGACAACAGCTTGTACGTGCTCGAGATGTTCAAGAACAGCCTAGCCAACGCCAATCCCCAGGATCCGTCCAGCTTGCAGGGTCGCCTTGTGCGCATTAGGCCGGACGGCAGCAGGACAACGGTAATGTCTGAGGGTCTGTATGCACCAGGAGGAGTAGCTGTCGCCAAGGATGGCACCATCTACGTGACCAACTGGGCCATACTCCCAGGGAAGGGCGAGGTGCTGCGCATTCAGCGTTAGTTGCCCTTGAAGGTATCGCGCCTTGGTGGAAAGACACCCACCAAGGCGCTTTGGGTTGCAAAGCTGCTGCAGATGCTCATGGTGGGCCATCGATATCAAGTACATGCCAAAACTACACTTCCGTGCAGGTAATAGGGTCACGAAAACTATACTTTGGAGGGTTGTGGAGCAGATCACTCAAGGTTACACTTGACGCATTACAGCTGCTGGCTAAGACCGGCAGGAGGAGGATGCCAAATGGAAAGGTTTCCCAAGGAACTCAGTCATGGGTCGGGCGCGATCATGGTGCTCGATCCCACGCATCTGTTGCTCTCGTTCAGGGAGCCGCAATCCCCTCAAGACGTGGAGGAACGGGTGAGGGAGTATGGGATGGCGCTGGCAGCGCCAGGAGGACCGACACCAGGGATTGAGCGCGGTCTCGAGCGGGTGCCGCGCCCGGCCAATCCTTTTGAGGTCATCAACCACACCGATCGTCGCTTCTGGGTGCGTTCACAAGCCGGGAGCATCGACCAGGAGAGGTTCAATGCTCTACAGAACGCCATGGGTGATGCGCTGGAATGGATAGGCCCCGTGTACCGGCTCGGCAATGTACCAGGCCTTGGCGGGCTGGTCTGTCCCCTGCCCAACGTCCTGCTGCTGCGGACGACGCAGCCCGGGGAGGAGGTTCAGCGCAACCTCGATCGCAGGCTGAAGCGCTATGGCCTGTCAGAAGCACGGGAGAAGTCACAGTACCTTGGCGAGTACCGCTACTACGTGCTCGATCACCCCGAGGACCGCAATGCGTATGAGCTGCAGAGCATGCTGCTGGAGAGCGAACGCGAGTTGGTCAGCGATGTGCAGTTCGAGACCATGCCCATGGTCGTACCCATCACGGCCGTGCCCAACGATCCACTCTTCCCGCGTCAATGGGACATGACGCGCATCCAGGCTGGGGGGCCCGGCACCACAGGCTGGGATATATCGACGGGGGCAGCGGGGACGATCGTCTGCGTGCTCGACCAGGGCTGTGACCTGACCCACCCAGATCTCCAGTTTGCTCCGGGTGCAGCAGGCCAGGGCATCAACTTAGGCACTATGGCTCCGCCGGGATCACCCACAGGCCCGCACGGCACAGCCTGCGCTGGCATAGTGCTAGGGCGCTTCAACAACTCGGCGGGTGTGGCGGGGGTCGCGGGAAGCTGCAGCCTGATGCCGGTGGCGTTCCAGAACTGGACGGATGCGGAGTGCGCTGCGGGCATCAACTGGGCGGCCAACAACGGCGCGCGCGTCATCAGTATGAGCTTCGGTGTCTACGCCCCAGGCGACGGCTTCGGCCCCACTGGGTGGAATTTCGCCATAATCGATCCAGCGATCAACAACGCTGTCAACACCAGAGGGTGCGTGCTGGTGGCTGCCACCGGCAACGAGAACACCGGCGTCATTAACCGCTATCCAGCCCGCAACCCCCTGGTGATAGCTGTAGGGGGATCCGACCAGGCAGATAACCGCAAGAACCCAATGAGCGCTGACGGCGAGTGCTGGGGCGCAAACTTCGGTCCTGGCATATCTGTGGTTGCCCCCTGCGTGCAGATCCCCACGACGGATATCCAGGGAGCAGGTGGATACAACACCAACAATGGTGGCCCTCGGCTGGTAGCATGCGTGAACTACCCTAGCTGTGGAGATGCTGCCGGCGACTACTTCTTCCAGTTCAACGGCACCTCATCGGCAACCCCACACGTGGCGGGACTGGCCGGCGCGATCCGCAGCCAGTACGCTGCGCTGACACCCGGGCAAGTGCGAGACATTATAGAGCGCACGGCGGACAAGGTCGGGGGAGCTTATGCCGATGCACCCGGCTTCCCGAACGGCACGCGCAACAACCAGATGGGGTACGGGCGCATCAACATGCTACGCGCACTGGACTTCTCCGACGTCTTTATCAAAGATTGGACGGGAGATACGGGAGTTGAACCCTCTACCCCTCCTGGCGGTAACTTCTGGACTTTCTCCGACATCGTCGTGCGCATCACGGACGACAATGTGTTCGACCCAGGTGATCCCAGCAAGTCCAGCAATGTGGAGCGTGGGCAGACCAACTACCTGTACATAAGGGTGACCAACAATGGCCCGAGGGAAGCGCGCAACGTGACGGTGAGCGCGCGCATCACCCCTTATGTTGGGCTGGAGTTCGTCTACCCTGCCGATTGGACATCGGTAGATGCTACGCACGTGGCGCCCACGCCAGTCACTGCCACCTTCCCCTCTATCCCCGCAGGGGGTAGCGCGATCGCTAAGTTCACGATATCCTCCTCCCAGGTGGATACTTTGTGGGGGTGGATCAGCGGCATGAGCTGGCATCCCTGCTTGCTGGCGATGGTGAATGCCGATAACGACTATGCCTTCGCAACGGTGAGCACCGCGGGAGGAGGGCTTGTTGTCAGGCGCAACAACCTGGCACAACGCAATCTATCGGTAATCGACGTGCTCTCGGCGACGACGCTCGCCTTCCCGTTCCTCGCGGGCAACCTGTTCAACTCCGAACACACGATGGAGATCCTGGTGGATCGGAGCCGGCTACCGATGGCTATCCCCCTCTACCTCGGGCTTGACGAGGACGGCAAGGCTTTCCCGCAGGTGGACCTGACCGCCAAAACCCCAGGTGATGAGCAGATGGAGGGGGGCTTGGTGTTCATTGAGCGCACACGCGTGGAGGCCATGCTCGGCTGCTGTCGGGGTATCCTCACCCTGGAGAAGGGATCGAGGTTCGACTGCCCGTCGGCGACGGGTATCGGGGAGGTAAGCGTGAAGGGAGGAGAGGTGATCATCCGCGGCGGCAAGCGGTTGGTGGAGGTACGGGAAGAACAGGCAGTTATCCGCGTGGAGAAGCAGCCCAACCAGCTTCACCCAATGGCGCTGCGGCTAGAGGTGCCACGCGAAGCACAAGGTGGCGAGGAGTATCTCGTGAGCGTCGCGCAGCGCAACGAGGCGGGGCAGACGGTCGGCGGCGCAAGTGCGCTTTACAGGGTAAGGTGAGTTCCAGGATCAAGACATAGATTAAGCTAGCACACCTATCCGGGCAAGGGCCTGAGGTATTCCTACTCCGAAAGGCCCTACCTGTCGTTGTCCCAACTCCTCAAAGCTGCCAATCTTAGAAGCGCCGACCAGCTGACGCGACCAAGGTGCTATCTGTGGGCTGCACAGCCCACAGATAGCACGAGCTTACAGCAAAGATGCCGATGTGCCGAGAGCCTGGCCGCAGGCGCGCTCCTCAGGTCTGGATATCCCGCCGCCACTCGAAGGGTCGCAAGCTGTACAACAGCGGCAATACCCTGTAGGAGTCCTAATCTATCAGGCGATCACATCACTCGACGGCTACGTGGCGGACGAGCACGGGAACTTCGATTGGGCTGCGCCCAGCGAGGAGGCGCACACTTTCGTTAGTGACCTCCTGCGGTCCGTCGGGACCTATTTGTACGGGCGCCGAATGTATGATGGGCTGGTGGGCTGGGAGTCCGCTGGCGCAGCATGGAGGAAGCACCGGATGCTGCCAAGCAGTTTGCCACCTTCGAAAGCGCTCGCCCTTTCAACGGGATGATCGCCAGCCAAGTCGAATGCTGCGCGTGCAGAGCGTTCGTCGGTGTGACCTGCGAAGACCTCCTAGAACAAGATTCTTCAGCGCCTAAAGTCGTCGCCGAGTGTGCCTCTTGCCATCGAACCGCTAGGCCATGCGGCGCTGGCCAGCGCCCGAAAATTATATCTATAACACCTGAAATGGTAACCCTTTGGGGTCTATATGTCTTGAACTTAATCGTATAACTCTGTTATCCTGCACGCCATGGACGTGATCCAACAAGTTCTGCAGGAGGTTAAGCGAATGGTAGGCAGGAGGTTGTGGTATCTAGGCTTGGCGCTCGTCGTGGCTGTGGTATCTGTAGCCTACAGCTCATCAGACACAGACGCGCGCTCAGGGCAGGAGAAGAACCTGCGCAGGGCTATAGCTTCCTATGAGGCGATGCAGCGCTACTTATACTTGCCCGATGTCAAGCTCTACAAGGAGCAGTACCCAGAGCAGCCCGGACAGAATCCCTATTCTTACGTGTGGCCGTTCTCCCAGGCGATGGCTGCAACGATCGACCTGGCCGGTGTCCGTAAGATAGGCGCCCAGTACAAGGACGACGTAGGCGACAGGCTGGAGGGGGTAGAGCTCTACTGGAACAACACCACTACCCCACCTGGGTACGACTCCTATGTGCGCCCGCCACTGGGTTGGGGCGGTGATAAGTTCTACGACGATAACGAGTGGATAGCGCTCGAGCAGGTGCAGTGGTACAGGATGACCGGCGACCAGCAGGCGCTGGCACGCGCCAAGCAGGTCTTCGACCTGGTGGTGTACGGTTGGGATAACGATCCCACGCACCCCTGCCCCGGAGGGGTCTTCTGGACGCAGGCTTCCTGGAGCCGAGGCCGCAACACCGTGAGCAACGCTCCCGGGGCTGAGCTTGGGCTGCACCTCTACGAGATCACCGGCGACCGCTACTACTTCGATTGGGCCAAGCGCATGTATGACTGGGTAAATACCTGCCTGCTGGCTCCCAACGGTCTGTACTGGGATCATATAGACCTGGCCGGCAATATCGAGAAGACCCAGTGGTCCTACAATCAGGGCACCATGATAGGTGCCAGCGTCCTGCTCTACAGGATCACCGGTGATAGCCAGTATCTCCGAAGGGCCGAGGCCATAGCTGATGCCGCTCTAGAGTACTACGGAGGCGCTGGTAGGCTGTACAGGCAGGACCCACCCTTCAACGCTATCTTCTTCAAGAACCTGCTGCTGCTGGAGTCGATCAACCACGACAAGCGCTATCGCAAGATGATGCAGGACTACGCTGATGAGATGTGGCGGTCCGCGCGTGACCCGGAGACCGGGCTGTTCGTGTTCGAGGCTACCAAGCCCACCTCCCTCCTGTACCACGCGGCGATGGTACAGATCTACGCCACATTGGCGTGGTCGCCCCAGGACTACGACCTGATGGCTTAGAGCGCTCAGCCGCCCCTGGGAGAACTTGTCGCGACCTCTCAGGGGCGGTACAATCCTCGAGAGGTGAGGCAATGCGATACAGGTGCCGGAGCTGTGGTCATGTGTTCTCAGCGGGAGCCGCCAAGCGGAATAGGTGGGGGGACGCCGTGTGTCCGGCATGTGTCAGCCCCAACATAGAGCGAGAGACCCCTAGGCTCCGTGAGATTATCCGTACCTACGTGCTCTTCAACGCCATATGAGGAGCACCCCAAGCGTGTCAGGTCGACACCGGCAACCACATCCTCAGATCCACCATAGATGATCTAGGATAATCGGATCCACACCCAATGCCTGTATGGCGCCTGCCGTGAGGGCCCGATCCGGAACGGCTGCAAGCTCATGCTCCGCCCAGAGGACGAGGTGAAGGGGCGACAGCTCAGGACGGATACCCGTCGCCCGCAAGATCCCTATGGCTGGGCAGTGAGCGCCCTACCGCCCTAGGTAGCCGGGAGAGCCCTTATCGGTGTACTGCCCGGGATCGGGGCCTCTCTCCTCCGAACCCTCTGTTTGGCTCCCTCCTGGCTCTTCATCGAAGATGCCCTTCTCAGTTGCCTTACGACTCTTCTCCTCAGCGGTGTTCCTTGCAGGTTGGCTTTCTGGCCTCTTATCCTTGCGCGACATGTCATATCACCTCCAGGAGATGACTGCGCAAGGATCACGCCAAGGGCTACTCCCACTTGAAGGTGGTCACAGCTGCCCCAGGGGCAAGGATCGTCCAGAAGAGGAGAACCACCACGTTGAGCGTGCTCGGTCTGCCGCCGGTGACGAGGGATTGCCTCAACAGCTCCGCCAGCGCCGCCGTGGGCAGGAACCTGACGACCGAGGCGATAGCATCTGGCAGCCTGCTCAGCGGCACGACCACTCCCCCAAGCAGCATGAGCACCAGGTACAGCGCGTTGGCTATCGCCAAGGTCGCCTCCGCCCGCAGCGCCCCAGCCATCCACAAGCCCACGCCCACGAACACCGCAAGCCCCAGCAACAGCCAGATCGCGACCAGCCACACCTCACCCTGGGGGCGCCAGCCAAAGGCCCACCAGCCCACCAGCCACAGCAGCAGCACCTGGCAGCATACCGTCAGCAGGGTGGTCAATCCCTTGGCCAGCAGTAGCTGTGGACGTGTCAGAGGGGTTGCCCCTAGCCGCTTGAGGAAGCCGTACTGCCGCTCGAAGGCCGTCGCTATCCCCAAGCTCACCATGCCGGTGGACATCACCGCCAGCGCCAGCAGCCCTGGCATGACCTCCGCGACGCGCCGGCTGCGGTCGGGTGAGAAGAACGGGACGCTCCCCAGGAACACCAACAGGAGCAGGGGAATGAAGATCGTCACCAACAGGCCCTCCCCTCTACGGAGGGCTAGCTTGAGCTCGAACTTGAACTGCGCCCAGGTGGCCCTCATAGCTCAGCCTCCTCCTCACCCGTGAGCTCCAGGAAAGCCTCCTCGAGGGATGCGCTACCAGCGCGTATCTCCAGCAGGAGCACTCCCTGCAGCGCCAGATCTTCCGCCAGCACCCTAACCGTCTCGGGCGTCGCCTCCACTTGCGCGGTATACCATCCATCTGCGCCCGCTTCCAAGGGCAACCGTACACGGGATAGATCCACTGGCCGATCGGTGCGGCAGGCTATCCGGCTCTTGGCGCCCGCCATCAGCGCACCCGGAGTATCCACTGCCACTAGCCTCCCTCGATCTATGATAGCCACCCTGTCGGCCAGCTGCTCGGCCTCCTCTATGTAGTGGGTGGTGAGCATGATCGTCGTGCCCTCAGACCTCAGCTCCCTGAGCATATCCCAGGTGGAGCGCCTGGTGTGCGGGTCGAGGCCCGCGGTAGGCTCATCCAGGAACAGCACCGACGGCCTACCCATCAAGGCGAGCGCTAGCGATAGACGCTGGCGCTGCCCGCCGCTCAGGCGTCGAATTGGGGTGTGGAGGAACTCCCCGAGGTCCAGGCGCTCGGCCACCTCTTCGGGGCTCTCGGCATTCGGGTAGAACTCGTAGAACAGCTGCAGCAGGTCCAGGGGCTTAGCAGTTGGGTAGAGTCCCCCCTCCTGCAGCATCACCCCCACCCGCCGGTACAGCTGCCGCTTGTCACGGACGGGGTCAAGCCCCAGCACGCGAACCTCCCCACTGTCCGGACGCCTGAAGCCCTCCAGCGTCTCGATCGTCGTGGTCTTGCCCGCGCCGTTGGGACCAAGCAACGCGAAGAACTCTCCCTCCCTTACCTGGAAGGAGAGGTCGTCCACCACCAGTCGGGAGCCGTAGCGCTTGGAGAAGTGCGTCACCTCGATAGCGTAGCTCATAGCCCTTATTCCTCCTCCAATAGCTCGCGCAGGACCTCGGCGTTGCTGTGCTCGACGTCCCTGGTGGCGGTCAGCAGCACCAGGCGGCCCTCCCTCGCCTTCCGCCTAAGATGATCGAGGAGCTGCTGACGATCCTCCGACAGCAGCTCCTGGCGGTACCTGTGCCTGAACTCCGTCCACTTCCCGACGTCGTGTCCGTACCACCGGCGCAGCTCGTCGCTCGGCGCCAGATCCTTGAGCCACTCGTCCAAAGGCAGGGAGTCCCTCTTCACTCCCCGGGGCCACAGCCGGTCCACGAGCACTCTGTAGCCCTCCTCGGGCTCGTCGTACACCCTACGTACCAGCACCATAAGGATACCTCCTTCCATAGCTAGTATATATCCTTGCGCATCGCCGGGGCCCTTGTGCGATACTGGTTGTATATCCACCGAAGGAGGTAGCATGCTGGTTTTCTCTCCACCCGTGAGGATCCTGGACGGATTGGGGTTCCCCGAGGGGATCAACTTTGGCCCCGACGGCACCCTCTACTGCGTCGATATCTACCGAGGCAACGTCTGCATCATGCCCCCGAGAGGCGAACTCGAGGTGCTGGTGCACACTGGTGGAGGTCCCAATGGCTCGCGCCTTGGCCCCGATGGCAAGCTCTACGTGGCGGACAACGGCCTCCGGGCTATCCTGTGCGTCGATCCGCAGACGCGCTCCTGGGAGGTCGTAGTGGACGAGTACGAGGGCAGGCGCTTCCTAGGCCCCAACGACCTGTGCTTTGCCGCCGACGGCACCCTGTACTTCACCGATCCCATGGGATCAAACCCCTCCAACCCCATAGGCTGCGTCTACTCGCTCTCCCCACAAGGAGAGCTCAGGCGTGTGATCGCTGGGCTGGCGTTCCCCAACGGGATAGCCATCACGCCGGACGGAGGGGAGCTCCTGGTGGCGGAGACCCACACAGGCATCCTCCATCGCTACGCCCTGCAGCAGGACGGGACCGTGCTGGAGGTCGCGCCACTGGCCAAGCTGTCGCCTGCATCCGACGACAGCTCAGGGCGGGAGTGCGGCCCAGACGGCATCCGCTTCGGTCCAGATGGTCGCCTGTACGTGGCCCATTTCGGGGCGGGAGCGGTGCAAGTCCTGACCCTGGAGGGAGAAATCGTCTGCAGCATCCCATCGGGAGGACCCACACCCACCAACCTCGCATTCTGGAGGGATGCCCTCTACGTGACCGATGGCACGGCGGGCTCTATCTTCCGGATCCCGCTGCGTCGGAGCTAGGCAGCCACTCCAAGGGCCTCTCAGAGGTGGTCACCCGGCTCGGAACAGCGCTAGGTACCCCAGGCTGCTCCCTTCCCTGCGCTGGAAGCGGAAGCCAGCAGCTTCGGCCCGTGAGCACAGCAACCCGAAAGGTACCATATGCGGGTCTGGCAGCGACTCACCGACGACGAGGCGTCCTCCCACCTTCAGCACGCGACGGAGCTCACGCAGAGCTGCGTCCTGATCCTCCACCTCACCCAGGGTCGCGACCAGGTAGGCGGCATCAAAGCTGGCAGCCGCGTACGGCAGCTCCCTAGCATCTCCACGCTGAGGATAGATGTTGGTTATATCTCGCTCCCTGGCGCGCCGCATCATCAGATCGAGCATCTCCTGCTGTAGGTCGAGGGCGTGCAGCTCACCCGGAGCTATCCACCGGGCGGCGTGGAGGGCGTAGTATCCTGATCCGGGCCCCACCTCAAGCACCCTCTCTCCCGGCAGGGGCTCGAGCACGCGCCTCAACCGCTCACGCCCCAAGAACGGGCGCGGCAGTTCTAGGACGAGGCGTTGGCTGTAGGGGCAAGCCGACGGAGCACGGCGGGCGCGGATGACGCCCACCAAGGCCACAGCTCCTCCCATGAGGGCTGCCAAGTACGCTAGTTGCCTGCCTCTTATCTTCATAATACATACTCTCCTAGAAAGACGTCTCTCTATGATACCAGGGGGGCAATAGCAGGTGTCACCGGGCAGCATCCAGTCGTTATTTTATGTAAAGTATATACGGCTGTATTGGATGGTTGACGCCGGTCCCATGGACGTTTATACTGGACGCACCCACACAGCGCCGGGACAAATATATCGTATTGTAAGGAGGCATGATGCCAGAGCAAGATAATCCCCAGGAATCCGCCCGCAGCGGGCGAGCAAGGTCTGCATCTTCTAAGGGTTTCTCCGCAGAGGAGCGTGCGGCCATGAGGGAGCGCGCCCGGGAAGCAAGCTCCTCGAACAGGACCGATGGCGAGGCGGCCGTGCTGGAGAAGATCGCCGAGATGCCGGAGCCCGATCGCAGCATGGCCGAGAGGCTGCACACCCTTATCAAGGAGGCTGCTCCCGAGCTCTCTCCACGCACCTGGTACGGGATGCCTGCCTACGCCAAGGACGGCAAGGTGGTTTGCTTCTTCCAGAACTCCCAGAAGTTCAAGTCGCGTTACTCAACACTGGGCTTCAGCGATGTAGCCAACCTCGATGAGGGGGATATGTGGCCGACATCCTTCGCGCTACAGGAGCTGACTCCCGAAGTAGAGGAGAGGATACGCGAACTCGTTCGCAAGGCAGTGAGCGCCCGAACCTGACTACTCTCAAGCCGGTGCCTGTGTGGGTCTCCTAGTGGGGATTGCTGCCAGCTTGATACCCTAGGATGAGGGTCACGAGGGGGTGCTCAGGTTGGTGTGGGAGGTTGTGCTCTCTGCCCTGGCCATGTCCCCTCCCTAGATCAGCCTGGTGATCTGCTTGTGCCGCCAGACGTAGCGGTAGTAGAGGTACTGCATCCCCAAGTTGGCCAGGGAGGCCACGGGCACCCCCACCCCTAGATAGCCACTATCTCAAAGATCTCAGTGCGACCTCCTCGACGCAGTAATCACTGCGTCCTGCCAGCTACAGTACAGCCTTCAGGGCACCTTGGCAAACGAAGTTGTCTGGAGCCCCTCCAACTGCCTCAGGTATGCACAGATGATCCCCTGCAAGTCGGTATGCCTGATCCAGAGGACTGCTCAGCAACATGCCTCATCGCTATCCCTGGCGCTGGGTGCTCTCCATAGTAGTCGACAGCGGATCAGAGCCAGCATCAGTTAGTATCTACGCTGCTAGCGATCCAGCCTTGCCAAACGCCCACTTCAGGTGAGCAATATTCAATGTGATATCTTCAGTATATCTAGCAATTATAGATAGTATTAATGTATTATCTATGCACATCTTTGTCGGGGGGTGTTGAGATGAGGAGTATAAATCGCAGGACATTTCTCAAGCATGCTGGATCGCTAGCAGCGCTCATAGGTGCAGGATTGCAAAGCAGGGCGGCTACCATGGCACGCCCAAGGCAAAAGCCACTCTACCTCTACGATCTGACCTATCTCTACGACTACGACATGAGCGACCCTGCACAAGCGGCTAGCGCCTACGATCAGATGTTGTTCGTAGCTACCCTCCAGGGTTTGGTCAATCGACGACTACCCCTCCTATATGTAAGGTTCATCACTCGTGATGAATTCGGGAGTTTCGACGTAGACGGATACTGGCTTGACCTGCTTAGGCGAGAGGGCGAGATGCTCAGCAGCAAGCAGGTGAAGCAGGTGCGAGATCTGAATGAGCTCCTACGTCTGTTCCGTAGGCATGTGCGCGGGACCGTAGTGTGGGACCCGCGGGTGCCAGCTACGTCCAACGTGGCAACCACCGTTGCGGGGGCTGAAGATCTCGTCGCGATCAGGTACGATCCCAGCGATGGTTCTCTCTACAGCCGTTACGTGGCCGTGCCGGAGGGAGATCCCGCATCCCTTCATCTGCCAACGAAGGTTTCGCTGGTTAGACCCGATGGCTCCTCGCTGTTCACAGGGAGCGGGAAGATCCCGGGCACATCCGTACCCTCGACGGGCAGCGCTAAGTGCGATGCCTATCTGTGGGCCAAGATTCGATACCTGGACGCCGGCAGATGCGACCCAAGCGAGCTAGCTTTCTACCTCGATGCCTACTGGCTAGCCCAACCTCAAATAGGATTGCAACAGTCTCTTCTCCTCAACCGCGACTATATGGTATCCAAGCGAGGATTCGTGTTTGACCTATCGCCCTGGGACGACGAGGCTCCGATCGATGACCCCGACCAGCCTCTTGGCACGGATCTCCGAACCCTGCAATCTATTCTCCTTTCGGCCTACAGGAAAACGGGCGGAAAGATGTTGGCCATCCATGGCTTCGTGCCCTGGGCCTTCAAGTATACTTCGTTCGGCCAAGCCGGCGGCAAGCACGAGCCCGTCGCCTCAGAGTGGAGGTTCGTGCAGGTAGCTTCAGCTTATAACGCCTATCTGGACGCAGATGCTGAAGGGCTGGATGGCATGGCCAACGCCTCGGTGTTCGCCCACAATCCCACGGCAGATTTTTATGCCCAGAACCCCAAGCCTACCGTCGACGATTTTAGGGCACGTGGTTTCGTACTACCCGACGGCGGCGTTGCCCCTAGACGATACGTCATGTTCTACGTGGGAGATTACGACTCGGCCGCGTGGCTGTACCACGTGGTGCCGCGCCTCTGGCATGACCCCAACCGAGGTGCTGTGCCCCTCAACTGGGCGTTTAATCCCAACCTGTCACAGCGCATGTCACCCGCCCTAGTGTACACACGCAGCACCCGCACGCCAAACGACTTCTTCATCGCGGGCGATTCAGGGGCTGGCTACCTGAACCCCGGGATGCTCCAAGAGCCACGGGAGTTCTCTGGGCTGCCCTCGGGCATCTCAGCCTGGAGGGAGCACTGTGAGCCATACTTCCGTAGGTGGGACTTATCGGTTACGGGATTCATCATAGACGGCTTTGCGCCAGGGCTGAACGCTGAAGGCAAGCGCGCCTACTCCCAGTTTTCGCCCGACGGCTTCGCCGCGCAGAAGATCGAGCCCGTGGGCATGGTAGACAACACCCCTTACATTAGGATGGGAATAGATCTCCCGCGTGCATCCTCTGACGAGGCCGCCGCCGCGCTTGAGTCATCGCTAGAGGGGGACACCTCTAGGCCACCTTTTGCTCCCGAGTTTCACTGCTTCCGCACGATCCTGCAGAGCCCCACTTGGCACAAAGAGGTGGTCGATAGAACATACGCTGACCTACCCAACGCCGCCGTGGAGTTCGTAGACGCCTACACCTTCTATGGACTGCTCAAGCTGTACCTGCAGGAAGTAATCATCCGGCCGATAAAAACGACCCTTTCCCCTGGCAGGACTATGCCCGTGGTGCTGGACGCTACCACCTACGCGCCTAGGCAAATGGATGTCACCCTGTCGCTGGAGGTGCCATATGGGTGGACCGCCTCCTCCAGCCAGATCTCCTTCACGCTCAACACAGGGGAAACTAGAAGGCTATCAATGAGCATATCCGTGCCTGAGGAGGCAGATCTTGGCACCTACACGCTAACCGCTAGGCTCCAGTACGACGGAGCATCGCGTGAGCGCGGCCTCCAAGTAACGGTTGTGAGGCAATCTTATGCAGATGCCGACGAGGTGTATGTTGTACTTGGAGAGACCAACCAGGCACATGGGATAGTCCAGATAGAGCAGGAGGACGGGCAAACAACAGTAGGCATTGTTGGTGGTCGCCAGTGCCGCAAGCCGCTGTTCACAAGGTGGGAGTACTCCTACATCTATCTGCAGGTGGACGACACATTCATGTTCGACGAGAGGGACCTCATCGCCTACGCCACAGTGGAGTACTATGATGCTTCGGGGCAATCGTTCGGCATCCACTACGACTCCAATGATCCAACCGGCACCCTCAACGGTGCGTACACTGATGCGGGCACCGTCACCACCACGGGCAGCAATGAGTGGAGGACACATACCTTCGAACTAGCCAACGTGCGGTTCGCCAACCGCCAGAACGGAGGCTCTGACCTGCGGATCTACACACGGGACGAGGTGTGCTTCTCCAAAATAAGCATATCGCGCTCGCGTGCGTGAGCGCCGTGGCGGTATCCCACGTGACAGACGGCAGCGCTGATGCTATACTGCCACCGATCCGAAGGAAGGTGTAGGATAATGCAGCGTATTGGATGGGCAATTATATCTGTATGCTTGTGGCTGGCTGCTTGTGGGGGAAGTGCTTCCCCCACAGACAGCACACCTACGAACACAGCATTGCTTCCCATACCCACGGTCCCCAGAAAGGAGGGTAACATGGGCACCCCGACAGGGACTTTCACCAACCCAGTGTACGATAGCAACTTCCCGGACCCGTTCGTCCTCAAGGAGGGAGACGCTTACTATGCCTTCTCAACCACCTCGGGAGGCAAGCACTACCCCATTCTTATATCCAAGGATCTCGTGCACTGGGAGGAGGGCCCGGATGCCATGCCCGAGATGGCCGAGTGGACGGCTGGCAACACCTGGGCACCGGAGGTGCTCAAGCTACGCAATGGCCTGTACCTCATGTACTACACGGCGGAGTGGATCGACGTCGGGCTGCAGTGCATCGGCATAGCGGAGAGTCGCAGGCCATTGGGGCCCTACGTGGATCGGGGCAAGAAGCCATTCATCTGCCAGCAGGAAGAGGGTGGGTCGATAGACGCAGACCCCTTCCGAGATGATGATGGCAGTCTGTACCTTTATTGGAAGAACGACGGCAACAGGATAGGGATAAATACTTACATCTACGGCGTAAGGCTTTCCCCCGATGGTCGCAGGATGGTCGGCAAACCCAAGCGCCTGCTGGCTGGAGAACCCAACTGGGAGATCAACTGGATCGAGGCACCGTTCATGTGGAAGCACGAGGGACGATACTACCTGTTCTACTCTGCCAACGCCTATAACACCTCGGACTATGCCGTAGGGTACGCCATCTGTCAGAGCCCGCTAGGACCATGCAAGAAGGCGCCAGAAAACCCCATCCTGCGCTCAAGGTGCGACGCAGCCGGACCAGGTCACAACTCCATTACGGTAGATAAGCAGGGCCGACCTTGGTTCGTCTACCACGCCTGGCACCCTGACGCTATAGGTTCGATAGAGCCCGGACGGGTGCTCTGGATCGACAGGCTCGTTGTAGAGCGTGGCAAACCCAAGGTGCTGGGACCCACCTGTGATCCCCAGCCCATCCCCTAAGCACGTTCTTCGTCCTGCACTATCCTGCCGGACTCCAGGTCATACCTGTAGCCTCTGGGCATCCTCGCTACGTAGATCGGTATATGCCTGTTGCGCAGGCCATTTAGGAACAGCTCGAGCATCTTCGTCTCGTAGCGAGCTATCCTGTCCACCCGATCAACGATCACCGCCGATGCCCTGCCCTCTATTAGAGCCTGCATCAGCGCCACCAGCCCGGGCCGCGAGTCGCTGGTAGGAGGACCCTCGTCGGCAAACACCAGCTCCTCGCTCGTGGTGTATCCCAGGTCCACCGCCAGCTCCTCGCACATCTCGCGCTGCCTCTCCGGAGGGGTCCTGTCCCGATCTGAGCCCACAGGCTTCCTGGTGTAGATCGCCGCCAGGCGGCCAGCACCGACTTTGTGCGTGTCTTCTCTCTGAGTGCTCATGCTATAGATTGTAGCCTCCACAGCCAGATATGTCTAATCTCTTTCGAGCAGGGTACATCCCAACAATAAACGGTGCGACCCATCCAGAGCATTCACACGGAGACCATGGTCGCTCGCACACCCCACGAAACCCACGTCTTGGGCGCGAGTTTACCGACCTAACAACGAGATGTTGTAAACTAGATGCTATCTATCTCAGTGAGGGGGAAGGAGTCTACATGAACGATTCGGGGAACACCAGGCTTTTTGCTGCCATAATCGAGGTGCTTCTAGGTTGGATGGGCTTCCTGGGGGTAGGTCACATTATCCTGGGCTTCAGCGAGCAACGCCGCAGCTCCATCAAACTAGGCGTGGCACTGCTCCTTGGTTGGTGGGTTCTTGGCTTGCTCTCCGCAGGATGTGCCATCTTCACCCTTGGCCTTGGGATGCTGTGCCTGCTGCCCGCAGCTCCAATCTACCTGCTTATACCGGTCCTGTCAGGCTTCGCTATCGTGAAGCCTGAGTCAAGTGTGGGCAGGTTCCTGCAGGATATAGAGGCCAGATTTGGCACCTGACCAAGAAGTACCTACGTTGGAATTGGGATATCTTCTGAATCCTACTAACCATCCCAGCCACAGGCTATGCCGCTTATGCCTGTGGCTTTGGCACCATCCTTAGTACACTCCAGGTTGCCTCTTCAAAGCTAACTGGCATGTTGATCTCCCATGCATGGGCTTCGGGTTCTCAGCAGAGGCACCATAGAAGGCGACGGGGCTATAGACCAGTATACAGTTCTGCCCAGTAGCACTGTACTATAGATGGTGGATTGAAACTCGGAGCAAAGAGGTCCATGCGCAATGGAGGGACCACGATTCTTAGTCCCTAAAGATAGAGCCAAGCGGATGATAGCGGTGTCGTGTCCTCAGCCCGGACCTTGGTAGTTCTCAGCCAGCCCCTACTAGGAAACATCATCTGCTCATACAGCACTCTATTGCCTTGGCAGGGAACTTGAAGGCATATGTTCTCTCGGCACAAGAACTAGCCGTATCGGATTTCAGAACCCAACCTACTCCTGAGGATCTAATGGCTAGGTACATTAGGCTGTAGTGCCTTGAGCTATCTCGCTGCTAGTCACAAGGCTGAAAGTAGCCACTGCATGGTCGCGTCTCGCCTTAAGGGGAACGACTCTCTCCGCCCGTCCAACACCGACCGTACTTGGATATACCCCGACGGATTATCTGAGCGCACGACCACTCTCACCTTAGGCAATCAGTATCGAAGATCCACTACACATAGTTAGGTTGGGGTCCGAACCACCCTGCCCAGACGCAGTGCGTCATCAATCCTAGTACACTTACCTCAGCCTAATGAGTCCCCCAAGAACGGGATCAGGCACACTTATGGCTGGTGACAGTCCTCCTCTGAGACGTGCTGTCGTAATCAAGGATGATGTGCACTCAGAACACAGCAATGTTATAGAGAGGATCATCGCGGTACAGTCGCTGGAAATATAAAACTGGCGCAGCGTAAATGCTAGTTGTCCCCTGCTTGTTTTTCTGCCAAGCCGAGCATTCGCTTTGCTGCACTGGTAGGGTGATTATTGTATCATGTGTGTTATTGGCGCATTTTTATATAAAGGAGGATAGTCTGTCATGCACAGGATCGGGATAAGGGTCCGAATACCAGCGATAGTAGGAGCAGTGACTCTCGCTCTTATTTGGAGCCTGGCTTCTAATCATCAGGTAATAGCTATTACTGGCCCTCAAGCCCCAGATCGTACCTTATCAGTTATGACTTACAACATCCATCATGGTGAAGGAGCTGATGGCCTGCTTGACTTACAGAGAGTGGCAGACATAATCAGGGGGGCTGGTGCTGATGTGGTGGCCTTGCAGGAGGTAGATAGGCACTGGTCAGGGCGGAGTGCCTGTATGGATCAAGCAGAATGGCTAGCCAAGGAGCTCGACATGCACTATGTATATGCCGCTAACCTGGATCGTGATCCTGGCGAATGCAGCCCCTCAAGGAGTCAATATGGTACGGCCATTCTAAGCCGGTATCCAATACTAGAGAGCCGCAACACTCTACTGCCAAGACCAGAGGGTGGCGAACAGCGAGGATTACTGGAGGTTCTGATCAACGTCCGCGGAGTGCATGTCCGTATCTATAACACTCATCTCCAGCATGATAGTCAGGTCGAGCGTACGGCTCAGGTCGAAGCGATAGTAGAACATATGGGGGATATCGATAGTCCCACCATCCTCATGGGTGACCTAAATGCCAGTCCTGATGATCCGGAGCTAACTCCCCTGTATGCGGTCTTGAGGGATGGTTGGGTGGAGAGCGGCAATGGTCCCGGGTATACGTACTCCTCTGATGACCCTTACACTCGTATTGACTACATCTTCATCTCTCAGGATATACAGGTAAGGGATATAAATGTAATCATGAATGACCAGACAGCTGCTGCGTCGGACCACCTGCCCGTGCTTGCTAACCTTCTACTCCCAGGTACGGCGGTTGGAGGAGGGAGATAACAACCATCGGTCTATATAGGTAATTCCGACCGGCAGGCTGATCGAAGTTGAACAACAGCTCGTGATGCAGCGGTTGGGGCGAGATGCAGGACCAACAGTGTACTAATGTCCCTTGTACTTGTAACGGCCGTTTGTTGATGAAGGGGCTGCTGAAGTATGCAGCCCTTTGCAGTAGTGGTAAAGGTTTGATGGGGCTAGCTTTCGACGATACCCAGTCCATGTGGGCAAGATGATCTTTCCGTATAAAATTAGGAACCTTGGCGTTCGGGAACTGGAATATGGCAGCTATGGAGCCCCTGACAGGGCGATAGCCTTATAGCAAGAGCAGAAGGTGCACCCGCTTGCCATAGGGCAGCTGCGTTATATCTGAGAGATAACTCTGGCTGTACCTACCAGATGCGAGTTGCCAAGTTCAATACCTAGCCGTAAGAGGGTGCGATCAAACCGAAGCGGGTCCTGTAGAATCCCTCACTACGAGCCGAGTGGACAACCGCTCATGAGCATACTCACCCTCATCACCTGGGAGATCTAAAGCTCGAAGAGCTAGCCTAGCAGCGATCCTGCCCAGCTCAGCCATTGGCTGCTCTGCTGTGGTCAGCTTGGGCGTGAGGTAGGGAGCGAAAGTGTCGTCAAAGCCGACAATTGATATCTGATCAGGCACACGTAAGCCCTCCTCATAGATCGCTTGCAGGACTCCAGCAGCTAGCAGGTCGCAGGCTGCAAAGATAGCTGTTGGTCGAGGCGACATACGCAGGACTTGCTTGGCCAAGCGATAGCCATCTCCAGCCAACTTGCGATCATCAAGGTAGTAGTAATGACCCATCAGTATCAGATCCTCCCTCACAGGAATATGATGGTCCGTGAGTGCCTGAAGGTATCCACTGAGCCTTTCCTCCTCTACTCTCCTGTGCGGCAATACCCTGCTTTCACCAGGATCTATTGGGGACTGTCCTAGGAACGCTATCTGGACAAAGTTGGTTACGGAACAGATCTATCCTGTTGCAGGGTATGTGGAGGAATGCCTGATAGATCACTACAGGTAGATAGCTATAACTCCCAGACGGAGATCCGTTGAGCTCTGAGACCGGTTCGCGTGCGACGTTGTAGTGGTACACGACCACCTTCTTGAGACAATCTATGCTCGCTCCAAGCCCCACGGCCAGGGCAGCTGGACAGTTCAGGAAAACGTGGAACACGACGTCTCTCCTCACCCGAGACTCGATATGGTCCACAGCCTTGCGAAACTTCTTGACCAAAGCCTCCCATTCTTGCATCTTTCTGGATAGGTCATCATCTTTGTAGATGATGTAGTCTTCACGGGACAACTTCCACCAGCGCTCATAGTCCTCCGGGCAAAAGCCTAGTGGACTCAATATCTCACTGACCTCTCGCTCCATCTCTTCTCGCACATGCTTTTCCTTGCCAACTATCACTATAAGGGGGATGTGTGGGGTTGTTAGCGAGTTCCTTATGATCCTGTACTCCTTCAGCACCCTATAGATAGTGAACATCACCATAGCTATAGGTACTCCCCAGCGCACACCCGACGGCAAAAAGGACAGGAAGGGCACACCAAAGATGATGGCCAAGGTGTTGCCCACAAGCGTCTGGTTCCTCTCGAAAGCCTTGGAGAGGGAGTTCCAGCCTAATCTTAGCCTGGTCCTGTAAAGTCCTAATCCCATACCCCAAAAACTCGGTATACCGTGTCTACTTTGCTGCTGAATCTCGGTAATGCGATTATAGCAAGCATCTAGGTTGGTGTACGAGGCTTGCATTATACCTAAGCATACCACTGGAGCGAAGCTAGGAGCGCTGCCGGATGTCCACTATCTTAGGCTCTCCCTCCACCAAGGCGACGTCGAACACCGCCTCCGTGTGCAGCTCCTGGACCTCTACCTCCGCTATCCCCAGGTCTGCATAGGCTCCAACCGTGGCCACGACGTCCACCGGTCTGACAGATCCATGCGCTGGTTGAGAGCTTAGCTGGAGCTGGGTGACACGGATGTCTGCTTGCTGTCCACTCTCTTGCTCCTGGCTCCTGATCTCGTCCACGATCTGTGATGTCTGCTCCCTCGCCCTGCCGTGAGTTCGTGCGAGCGCCCCCTCGTAGTCCTCGGAGTCGATAGCCTCAAAGTAGGCGTGCACCACTTCCTCCGCTTGATCTTCGGATGGAGTCGGAGGGGACGTCGGAGTGGGAGTGGCCACGTGCATTGGGGTTGGGGTCGGCGTCCACACAGTAGGCATAGCACTTGGAAGCACCACTGTGGGGATCACGCGGATCGTTGGACTCGGCAGCAAGACAAACGTAGGGGTTGGGGGGTGTCTTCTACTTGTGACATCCTCTCCTTCCCTCATGCTGAGGTAGATCACCACAGCTAACACTATCGACAGCAGGGCAGCGGCCCAATACAGTACCCTCATGCTCACGATGCACCTTCCACCCGGATCGCAATAACCTGACCAAGGAACAATCCCTACTGAATGCGAACAACTACTCACACGCTTGTGACGTCCCGGCCAGGATGCAAAAGGACTAATGTGGCTCCTGACTGCCGGCTGTCTCCTGCCCTGCACCAAGCGGCATTAGTGCCGATCCAACCACTTGGGAGAAAGTAATACCAGTTTGGGGCAGTAAGGGTACCATAAGACGATATGCACGATCTCAGGTGATGAGCGCTTATTGACCTTAGCTAGAGTAAAGTCTAAGATTACTTCGCCATCAAAGATCGGAGGTAAGGAGATGCTGAGCAGGGAGGAGTACAGGAGGGCGCAGGAGAGGGCGGCGCAGATGCTGGAGGAGGCGGGCATAGTCCTCACCCCACAGGAGCGCGCCCAGATAGAGGTGGCCGACTTCGGGCTGGGAGACCTAGAGCACACGGGGTTGCAGCTGGTGACCTACATCAACACCGAGAGGGTGTGTGCCAAGGAGCTGGTGCTCTTCCCCCACCAGACCTGCCCCGAGCACAGGCATCCCCCGGTGGGAGACGACCCGGGCAAGGAGGAGACCTTCAGGTGCAGGCGTGGGCTGGTGTACCTGTACGTGGAGGGGGAGCCCACACCCTCCCCCAAGGCCAGGCCCCCACAGGGCAGGGAGCACACCTACACCGTGTGGCACGAGATCGAGCTGCATCCGGGGGAGCAGCACACCATCCCCCCCAACACCCTCCACTGGTTCCAGGCGGGGCCCGAGGGGGCGATAGTGTCGGAGTTCTCCACCCGCAGCAGGGACGACACCGACATCTTCACCGACCAGGAGATAACCCGCGCCACCGTGGTGCGGGACTAGGAGGCTAACGCCCAGCCAGGCCGGCAAGGCAGGGCGCGCCCCGTTAGCTCAGGGGAGATCGGCGATCTCCCCTGAGCCCATCCAGTAGGATCTCGCCCGAAGAGGTACGGTTCGTAGTCACCCGCGAGGAGAGCCGGGGAGCCCAGGACGCCCCTGCTGCCCACCCCGCTCTCCTCGCGGGATGGGGCCTGGCCGTAGCCTCCGCGCGCGATCGCGCACTTGCGGGGCCACCAGGGCATCGAGGCACGGACGGGGTAGATGGGTGCGTCCATCTATCGACGTGCCCCCATCACGACGAACCCTCGCCCTCCTCCGGCGCCAGGAGGGAGGCGCGGTGCTGGATCACGAGGATGTTGACCACCAGGCACAGCAGCGCGAACTCCGAGAGCAGCATGAAGGCGATCGCGTAGGAGCCCGTGACGTCGTGGACCACCCCCATGACGAGCGGGGGGAAGAACCCGCCCAACCCGCCGGCTGCGCCCACGAGGCCTGTCACGGTGCCCGTCTCGGCCGGGAAGTAGCTGCTCACCAGCTTGAACACCGCGCCGTTGCCTAGCCCGAGCATCCCAGCTATGCCCAGGAAGGCGACGGTGAGGATCGGCATGCCGGGCAGGAAGGCGAGCACGACGGCGAACGCGGCCACCACCAGGAACGTCGCGTTCAGGATCGGGGCGCCCCCCACCCTGTCGGCGAGGTACCCGCCGATGGGGCGCGCCAGCGTCGCCACCGCGACGAACCCCGCGGTCCTGGTGCCCGCGTCCGGCCTCGACAGCCCGTACTCGCTCACCAGCAGGATCGGGAGGTACACGCTGATGGCGACGAACCCTCCAAAGGTGACGAAGTAGAAGAGGGCCAGCACCCAGGAGATAGGCCGGCGGCGGAACACGGACAGGCGCTCCCGGAGAGAGGGCACGCGAACGACCCGACCAGGGGCATCGCGGCCCAGCAGCCAAAAGAGGGCAGCCATGACGACCAGGACCGGCAAGTGCACCCAGAAGGTCGTGCGCCAACCGAGGCTGTCGGCCAGCTTGGGCGCCAGGAAGCTGGAGATCGCGGTACCGAAGTTGCCCATCCCGTACACACCGAGCGCGAGTCCCTGCCGATCGGGAGGCCACCAAGCGGCGACGAACGGCGCTCCCACCGCGAAGGAGGCTCCAGCCACGCCCAGCACAAGGCTCACGGCCAGCAGGGTCGCGTAGGAGGATGTCATTCCGGCCAGCCCCACCGGCAGGAGCAGGCCAAGGAGGAGCAGGGTGAACACGAGCCTGCCCCCGTAGCGATCGGCCAGGATCCCCAAGGGAAGGCGCAGCAGCGAGCCCAGCAGCACCGGCAGGGCTACCAGCAGGCCCGCCTGCGCCCCCGAGAGGCCGTAGAGTTCCCGGAAGGTGGGCGCCAGGGGCGAGATCAGACCCCAGACGGCGAAGCAGGTCGTGAACGCCAGGGTGCTCAGCACCAGCGCGCGCACTCGCCCGCCCATAGGCTAAGAGCCCCCTCGCCGCCTGACCCGCGGCCGCCGCCGGATGAGCCAGATAACCCCCAGCCCTCCTAGGAAGATCGCGCCGGACACTATCGCCAGCTGCCACACGTCCCTGCCGCTGCCCCCCAAGTACAGGTCCAGCGCCACCGTCAGCAGCCACAGCTGGATGCCCATCAGGATCATGCCTATCGAGAGGGCCAGCAGCACCAACGGCCCTTGGCCTGGCGGCGGGCCCTCGCCCGGCTCCACGGCGTGCGACTCGGCAGCTACGGCCGTCTGGCGGGTGCTCTCGTCGCTCACACCTCCACCCCCACAGCGTAGATGGCGTCGCCCCGGCGCCGCAGCTTGATGCGCGGTAGCCGCCTGGGCGGCGGCCCCGCTACGGGCTCCCCCGTGGCCGGGTCGAAGACCCCGTCGTGGCACGGGCAGTACAGCCGCCGGCGATCTGCCTGGTAGTACACCGCGCACGACAGATGGGTGCAGCGCTGGCTGTAGGCCACCAGCGTGCCTCCGGGCAGGTAGAGGAGCATCGCCTGGTCGTCCGGCCCCGGGTAGTTGAAGTAGATGGCGCGCCCCTCCTGTAGGTCGCCGACCCTGGCGATCAGCTTCGGGGCGTGCCGCCTGGGCCTCTGCAGCAGGCCGAGCACCGCCAACAGCAGGGTGCTCACGAACAGCGCTCCAGAGGTGTAGACGGCGAAGAACAGCAGCTCGCGGCGCGACACCAGGTCGTCGGCGTCCCAGTGGTACGGGAACTCCGAGCGCCAGCGGTCCCCCCGCGCACGAGTCTCCTGGGACCTTGGGTCGCGCCCGATCACAGCACCCACGGCTCCTCCCTCCCCAACCCAGTCGCCGCGAGGTCGGCCCTCTCCAGCAGCCCCAAGTCGAGGGCCGGCCGATCCTCGGGCAGGACGTGGTAGATCCTCGTCCTCACCCCTTGGGATCCAAAGAGCGTGAGGTTCACGGCGCGGCCCCGCCGCTCGGCCACGAACTCCTCGTAGCTGCCGTACCACAACGCGTCCGTGGGGCAGGCCTGGGCGCACCAGGGCTGCAGGCCCTGCGAGGTCCGATCGTAACACAGGTTGCACTTCTTCATCAACCTACCCTCCAGGTCCATCTTCGGCACGCCGAACGGGCAGGCGTACACGCAGTTCCGGCAGGCGATGCAGCGCGAGGGGTCGGCCATCTGCACGACGCCCTCCGGCGTGATCAGGATCGCCATCACCGGGCAGACCTGCGCGCAGGGGGCCACGGGGTCCTCGCAGTGCATGCAGATGGTCGGCTGGGTGGCCGTGCTGAGCCCCCGGTCGATGAAGTCCACCATGATCATGCTCTCTCCCTTGTGCGAGTCGCACTCCCGGCAGGCCGCCTCGCACGCTCGGCAGCCGATGCACCTGGAAGGATCCACGAACATCGTCTTGATGACCGCCACCGCGTCCCTCCCTAGTAAGTCTTCGCCCGCCTCTCCGGCTCGCTGCGGGACTCCCCCGTGTCGTAAGGGAACATCCTCGGCGCGCTCTCCGGCGTGAAGTGCCGCACCGCACCATCCGCCGTCGGGCCGCGTGGGGAGTCGAGCCTCTCGACGGCGGCGGCGCACACCTTGTACTCGGGGATCTTCACCGTGGGCTCCACGGCCGGGTTGGTGAGCTGGTTGACCGCCTGCTCGTGCCCGTAGTGGAACGGGATGAAGATCGTGTCGGGCCGGATCGTCGGCACGACGAGCGCCCTCAGCTCCATCGAGCCCCTGGGCGTGCGCACTCGCACGCGCTCGCCGTCGGCGATGCCCAGCCGCTCGGCCACTTGAGGGTGGATCTCGACCCAGGGCTCCGGAGCCTGCGAGCGCAGGAAGCCCAGCCGCCTTGTCTGGTTGCCGCTCAGGTAGTGGTACACCACCCTGCCCGTCGTCAGCCGCAGGGGATAAGCCTCCCCGGGCTCCTCGGCCGGAGGGGTGTACTCCACGGGGTGGAAGCGCGCCCTGCCGTCCGGGTGCCCAAAACGCTCGGTGAACAGCCGCGGCGTGCCGGGGTGGTCCTCGCTCGGGCAGGGCCAGAACACGCCGCCCTGCGACTCGATCTTCTCCCAGGTGATGCCGTAGTAATCGGACACGCCTCCCCTCGTCGCCACCCGCAGCTCATCCCAGATGTCGCGGGTGGAGCTGTAGCGGAAGAACTCACCCCTACCGAGGCGACGGGCCAGGTCGATAATTATGTCGACATCCCGCCGCGCCTCCCCAGGCGGGTCAGCGGCCCGGTTGAGCTTCACCACCCTCCCCTCGAGGTTCGTGGTCGTGCCCTCGTCCTCGCACCACACCGAGCCCGGCAGCACCACGTCCGCCTGCTCCGCCGTCTCGGACATGAAGAAGTCGATCACCACCAACGGGTCGAGGTTGCGGAGCGCCCGCCCCACCACCTCGACGTCCGGCAGCGAGACCATCAGGTTGGAGCAGATCACCAGGCAGCTCTTGATCTCCCCCTTCGCCATCAGCCCCACCATCTCGGTCGCGGCCGCCCCCTCCCACGGCATCTCCTCCACGGGGATGCCCCACACGCGGGCGATGTACTCCCGGTCCTCGGGCACATCGATGTGCCGGTAGCCCGGCAGCTGGTTCGCCTTCTGCCCCACCTCGCGTCCCCCCTGGCCATTGCCCTGTCCGGTCAGCATCATGCTGCCGCCCCCCGGCTTGCCGACCTGGCCGCGCGCCAGCGCCAGGTTGATGCAGGCCAGGCAGTTGTCCACCCCGTGGGTGCTGTGCTCGATCCCGCGCGCGTGCATCACCAGCGAGGTGGGCGCCCTCCCGTAGAGCCGCGCCGCCGCGACGATCCGCTCGGCCGGCACGCCGGAGATCCGCTCGGCCAGCTCCGGGGTGTACCTCTCCACCACCTCCCTCACCGCCTCCCAGCCGACCGTGCGTCGCTGGATGTACTCCTCGTCAACGAGGCCGTCGTGGATTATCTGGCGGAGCATAGCGTTCAGGACGGCGATATCGGTGCCAGGCCGCACGGGCAACCACAGGTCGGCCGTGCGGGCGGTGGCGGTCTCTCGTGGGTCCAGCACGATCAGGCTGGCGCCCTTGTCCCTCGCCCTCCACAGCCACTGCATCATCACCGGGAAGCACTCGGCGACGTTGGAGCCCACCACGAGCAGGCAGTCCGCCAGCGGGATGTCCGTCATCGGCAGCGGCGCGCGGTCTATGCCGAAGGCGCGGGCGTAGGCCACCGCCGCCGAGGACATGCACAGCCTGCCGTTGTAGTCCACGTGGCGCGTCCCCAACGCCACGCGCGCGAACTTCCCCACGAGGTAGCACTTCTCGTTCGTCATCGACGAGCCGCTGTACACCGCGACCGCGTCCCTGCCGTGGCGCGCCTGGATCTCGCGCCAGCGAGCCACCACGTAGTCCAGCGCCTCGTCCCAGCTCGCCCTCTCGAGCCTGCTCCCCTTGCCTCCCCTGCGGATCATGGGGTACGTCAGGCGGTCGGGGTGGTTCACCTGCTGGTAGGCCACGACGCCCTTGGGGCAGAGCTTCCCCCTGTTGTGGGGGAAGTCCCGCGGCTCCACGCCCGTCACCTGCCCGTCGGTGACCCGCAGGTGCATCCCGCACTGCACGCCGCAGAAGCAGCAGTGGGTGGGGACGAGCTCGTCCGGCAGGCGATCGGCCTCCTCCCAGCCCATCGGTGGCTCGCCCGTCGACTGGAAGTCGTAGTTGAAGTCGCGCCCCGGGAAGAACACGTCCTTGTTCACGCTCATCAGAGGAACCTCCTGCCAACCCCGCCATAGTACGCCTGGCCGCGGAGCACCCTCTTGCAGGTGGGGCAGTACTCCTGCAGCCACCCCCTATCGCCGCCCAGGTCGTAGTCCTGTCCCAGCTCGCCCAGCGTGGCCCGCAGGTCCTCGATGAACTGCTGGGACGGCAGCTCCTCGCCGCAGCGCCGGCATCGTCCCGGCTCGGCCTGCGACCTACCGTAGTGCTCCACGTCGTGGCTCACCGTCTGGTAGAGCGTCACGCCTATGCTCGCGGGCCGCTGGACGATGTGGAAGAACTTGCCGAACGGGATAGACAGGAGCCACGCCACCACCGTCACCTGGTGGGTCAGCGATATGAACCAGTAGAACTTGCCGTGCCACCACAGGGAGGACGCCGTCAGCGCCAGCCCCGTTATGGCGATGGCGAACAGCAGCACGAGCGGCACCAGGTCGAACCCGAAGCGCTGGGTGGTCCTCAGCCCCACGTCGGTGGTGCGCCGCCACAGGGCGATGCCCACCCCTATGATCAGCAGCAGCGCAGTGAAGTCCAGGGCGTGGAACAGCGCGAAGCCCGTGCCCGCCCTCGTGGGGAAGGTGAACACCGGGAAGCCAAAGAACCACAGCTGGTAGTGGTCAGGCGGCACGAAGGTGAACCTGATCCAGCCGAAGGTGAGCGGGAAGGTGATGAGGCAGGAGATCACCACCCCCCAGAAGATCGACATGTGCATGATCCATCGCTGCCGGCTGCGCCGGAGGATGAACGTCTGCCCGAAGATATCGCTCCACCAGGCGATCGGGATCAACGTCGTGTAGCGGCGGAAGTTCCGCCAGGAGAGGAACGTCGTCCAGCCCGCCTTGAAGTACCGCCAGGTGGGAGGTCGCGTGAGCCAGAGCGTGTATCGGTAGACGATCGCCGCCAGGGCGAACACCGTGGCCACCGCGTACCCGATCAGCGCGGAGTCGAAGTCCCGCAGCCCGCGCGATCCGATGTAGATGAGCACCAGCAGCACCAGGGTGGCCAACACCGCCAGCGCTGCAGCAGGCAGCTCGCGCCTCTGCATCTCCATCCTCCTCTGCACCATGCTACCACGGGCCGCCGCCCGGAGGATGGCCTCTATTATAACACGGCCACTACCCGTTGTCGACGGATCAATCACCCCTTGGGGTGGGGTGCTCCGGCATATCCGTGGGCATAATGGGAGTGAGGTTCGACGGAGGTAGGGCGATGGCCTATAAACTCAGGACGCGCGTGCAGCGGGCCGATGCCGGCCTGCTGATCCTCATCCTGGGAGGGGGCGCCCTGATCCTGCTCGGCCTGCTCGCCCTCGCGATCCCTTCTCGATGGGGCCCCCAGCTAGCGCCGCCCACCACCCCAGAGGGAGTGGTACAGCGGTTCTACCTGGCTGCCTACAACGGAGACTTCGACCGCGCCTACAGCTATCTATCCCAAGATGCCAAGAGGCGCATCTCCGCCGACGATCTGGAGCAGCTTGGGTCAGAACTCCGCGGCAGCAGGATCCAGGTGGGCATGCCCAAGGTGCAAGGCGACGGCGCTAGGGTGGAGGTGGCCATAACGCGCTTTGGTCCCGTTGGGCCGTTCGGTCCTGAGGAGTGGACTGAGCGTCGTGACGTGTACCTGCGACGCGAGGCGGGCACATGGAAGATCACGGGTGGGGCGTTTCTCTTGGTACCTAAGGAATTGCCGGTGACCAAGTGATACCGCCCGGGAAGGCTACTGCAGGAGGAGTTACAGCATGTTTGGGTCAAACATAATAGGAGTGCTCGCGCCCGGCCTTGTGGTGTTGGCACCGGTGCTGCTTATCTGGGTCATCACCCGCGAGCGGCTGAGCATCGCCGTCGTAAGACGTCTATACGTCTACGCCGCAGCGTTCCTCGGCCTGCAGCTGGCAGCGGTTGGAGCTCGGGGTGTGCTCTCCGTGCTGCTCGAGCGGCTATCGGCTAGCGTGGTTGGCAGCCCAGAAGAGGAGGTGCAGCGGCTGAGCCTGGCCACCGCGCTGCTCATAGTAGGGTTCCCGCTGTGGGGCTTCCACTGGTCCTTGGCTCAGAGGAGTGCAGATCGTTCGGAGGAGCGGCACTCGCCGGTGCGCAGGCTGTACGGTTACGCGGTGCTGGCCGTCTCGATGCTCGTGCTGCTGTTCTCGAGCCAGGACCTGATCGGCGGAGTCCTGCGACCGTCCGGGCTTGATTTGACGCCCGGCTGGATCCCTCGGGCCATCGCCTCCCTCCTCATCTATGGCGCCATATGGGCGTACCACTGGCGAGTTATGGGAGCCGACAGGGCTGTGGTAGAGGCTGCCGATGCTCCCGCGACGCTTCGCCGCTGGTACTTAGTGGTCGTCCAGGCGTTTGGCCTGGCGACGGCGGCTTTGGGCGCGACCAACCTTATCAGCCAGCTCCTGCGGGTTTGGCTGGTGCCAGCGATAGGCCAAGCGCCTCCGTTTGGCTGGATGGTTGCAGGGCTCGTGGCCGGACTGGCGGTCTGGCTGCCTCACCACCTGTGGGCGCGGCAGCTCGTCCGCCGGCCTGGGCCGCTGCGCGAGGACGAGGCACGGTCGACCTTGAGGCAGGTGTACGCGGCGGTCGTGATCACCCTAACGGCGGCTGCCGCTCTGGGAGCGTTCGCCTCGCTCCTGCGCGCCGTCCTGCTCGTCGCGTTCGGTGGCATGGGCTGGGCATCGGTGCTGGAAGACTACACACTTGCGATCGCGACGATCCTGGTGGCGGTGCCGATCTGGGCCTACCATCGGCGACAGCTGGCCGAGGAGGCGTTGCTGGCGGATATCCCGGCACGACCGGATACGGCCAGGAGGGTGATCTGGTACCTGACGGCAGCTGTAGGGCTCGGTGCGCTCTTCTTTGGGCTCGGAGGCCTGGTGTACACGCTGCTGCAGATGGTCCTGACCTCGAACGCGATCGGTGCTGGCTGGCGCGAGCCGCTCAGCACGTCTCTGGCCCTATCGTCCGTGGCGCTGCCGATCTACGCCGTCGCCGCGCGAGCCATCGAGAGCTTGGTCCGCAGATCGCCCGCGGAGGAGCGGACGCTCGCCCGCCGCATCTACCTGTACGGGGCGCTCCTGTTCGGCATCTCCGCGACGATCGTTACCGGAGTCACGCTCCTGAGAGTCATACTGCAGTTCGTCCTGGGAGCACCACCACCTAACCCGGCCGTTGACCTCAGTCGCTGGCTCGGGTACTGCCTCGTCGCTGCCGCCATTGCGGCCCATCACGCTGTGCTGGTGCGCAGGGCAGGCAGGACCGTAGTGGATATCGGCGGCGGCACCATAGTCGCCGTCGTGGCGGATCCGCCCCTGCAGCAGGCGATAGCCGACGGTCTGCGGCACGAGCTGCCGGGCGCCGAGGTGAGGGTCTCCGGGACGAGGGAGCTCGAGGCTACATCGTCGGCTCTTGCTGGGGCGGATGTCCTCATCTTGACGCTGGGGGCGTTGCTGGAGACGGGGGTAGCAGAGGCCGCTGCCGGGTACGCCGGCAGCCGGATACTGATCCCCACCGAGGTTGCGGGCTACGAGCTGGTGGGTACCCAAGCGAACCCGGAGGCGCTAGCCAGGGATGCAGCCAGGATGGTACGGGAGTGCCTCGGGCGCGGTACCGAGGGGGCCGCTGCGCGCCCGAGGCACCAGCACCCACCGTTGGGAGGGAGCGGCGGTGTCGAGCGCAAGTAGCACCGCTGCAGGATCGCACGAGTGGTATAAGCTCGACGTCGACCGCGTGCTTGAGCAGCTGAGGGTCGACCCCAATCAAGGGCTCAGCGACCTCGAGGCGGCCAGGCGCCTACACAGGTATGGCCCTAACCTGCTGCCCGATCGCAGTTCCAGGCGACCGATCGAGCTTCTGGCCGCGCAGTTGAGGAGCACGCTGGTCCTCGTCCTGGCGGGGGCATCCGCCGTATCTCTAGCCCTGGGCGACCTCGTCGATGCCGCGGCGATCGCCGTAATCCTCCTGCTCAACGCCTCCCTAGGTTTCTGGCAGGAGTACAGGGCGGAGCGGGCTATGTCTGCGCTCAGGCAGCTGTCGGCGCCCGTGGTGAGGGTACGGCGTGAGGGGCGGGTGCTGGAGCTGCCGGCTGGGCAGCTCGTCCCCGGAGACGTGGTGCTGCTGGAGGCGGGCAACATCGTCCCCGCGGACGGTAGGCTGCTGGAGTGCTCCAATCTGCGCGTGCAGGAGGCCGCGCTCACCGGTGAGTCGGAGCCTGTGGAAAAGCAGGTGGCCGCGCTCACCGGTGACCTGCCGCTTGGCGACCGACACAACATGGTGTACGCTGGCACCTTCGTCGCCTACGGCCGCGGCACGGCGGTGGTCACCGAGACCGGGATGAGCACCGAGCTCGGCACCGTGGCGGCGCTGCTGGGCTCGGTGAGGGCGCAGCCCACGCCCTTACAGGTGAGGCTCAACCACCTCGGCAGGTTGTTGGCGGGCGTCGCCGTGGGCCTCGCCCTGGTCATCTTTGCGCTCGGCCTGCTCCGCGGCGAGGACTGGCGGCTGGTCTTCTTGACGGCCGTGAGCCTCGCCGTCGCCGCCGTGCCGGAGGGGCTGCCGGCCGTGGTGACGATCGCCTTGGCGCTGGGCGCTCAGAGGATGCTGAGGCGCCGAGCCCTGATCCGCGTGTTGACGGCCGTGGAGACGCTCGGCGCGGTCACCACGATCTGCACCGACAAAACGGGCACGCTCACGGAGAACAAGATGAGGGTGACGGTCCTGGAGGTGCCGGGGGCGAGAACGCCCCCACCTGCATCCCCGAGCGGTGCCGCCCGCGGCCAGGCCGATAGGCCTGGGATAGGACTTCTCCTGTTAGGCGGCGCCCTATGCAGCGACGCCTGGCTGCCGCCTGAGGAGGCCGCGGAGGCTGACCCCCAGGTGGTAGGGGATCCCACCGAGGCGGCGATCGTGGTGGCTGCCGCCCGGTGGGGCTTGCTGAAGTTCGAGCTGGAGCGGTACCTGCCGCGGGTTGCGGAGGTGCCGTTCGATTCGGAACGCAAGCGGATGACGACCGTGCACCAGGTGAGGCACGACCTCGTGGCCGATAAGCCCCAGGCGCCTTGGTGGGGCAAGCACCTACCACCACCCCACAGCCCCTACCTGGCGTTCACTAAAGGGGCCGTGGACAGCGTCCTGCAGGTGTCCAGCTACCTCTGGGTCGACGGCCGGGCGGTACCGATGGATGACGCCCGCCGTAGGGAGGTGCTGGAGGCACAAGATGCGATAGCTCGAGGCGGGGAGCGCGTCCTCGGCATCGCCTACAGGCCGCTGGAGGCCCTACCCCCGATGGACGCCCCCATCGAGCAGGCGCTCACCTTCGTCGGCATGATCGGCATGATGGATCCACCTCGTCCGGAGGCGCACGCAGCCGTCGCCCGATGCAGGCGCGCGGGGATACGGCCGATCATGATCACCGGAGACCATCCCCTCACCGCCCTGCGCGTCGCCCAGGCCCTGGACATCGCCACCGACACCCATGTGCTGACCGGGAAGGAGCTGGAGGCGATGGGCATCGACCACCTCGCGAGCGTGGTGGAGCAGGTGTCCGTATATGCCCGCGTATCCCCCCTGCACAAGCTGAAGATAATCCAAGCGCTCCAGCGGCGAGGGCACGTGGTCGCGATGACCGGTGACGGCGTCAACGACGCCCCAGCGCTCAAGGCAGCGGACGTCGGCGTGGCGATGGGGCTCAAGGGCACGGACGTCGCCAAAGAGGCGGCGGAGATCGTGCTCTTGGACGACAACTTCAGCACGATAGTAGCGGCCGTGGAGGAGGGTCGAGCGATCTACGACAACATACGCAAGTTCGTGCGCTACCTGCTGGCCAGCAACGTGGCAGAGCTCTTCGTCATGCTCCTTGGGCCGTTGATCGGCATGCCGCTGCCGCTGCTGCCCCTGCAGATCCTGTGGATCAACCTGGTAACCGACGGCCTGCCCGCCCTCGCGCTCGGCTTGGAGCCCGCCGAGCCGGACGTGATGGAGCGACCACCCCGCAGCCCAGACGAACATATCCTCGGAGGAGGACTCGCCCCCCGCATCGTCTGGACCAGCCTCTTGATGGGGGTTATCTCCCTAGCCCTTGGCGCGATCTACTGGTGGCATGGTGCTCCCCAGTGGCAGAGCATGGTCTTCATGACCCTAACTTTGTCCCAGATGGCCCACGTGCTGGCCGCCCGCTCCGAACGCAAGCTGCTGCTCACCCTCGGCCCGAGGTCCAACCCCTACCTGCTGGGGGCGGTGGCCCTGACCGTGCTCCTGCAGGTAGTGGCGGTCTACGCCAGCCCCCTGCAGGCGGTGCTTGGGACGGTGGGGCTGCCGGCGATGGACCTGCTGTTGAGCTTGGCAGCTAGCTCCATCATCCTCGTGGCCCTTGAGCTCGAGAAGGTGATCCGGCATGCCGGGACTAGCCGGAGATGATGCCAAGGCTGGACTCCCACCCCGATGGGTGGCTGGGACACCACCCCCAGAGATCGCCACGACTATCCGGGAGGATGTGTCGGCAAGCATCTTCCTGGGCTACCATGGTACCAGCGATGCAAGGTACTTGGAGCATGCACGATGCAGCTACCGTGGTCCTCTCCGGCAACTACCTCTCGGTGGGGGACGGCCCATCCGAGCCCCACCCAACGCGGGAGGTGAGCGCATGCGCGTGCTGACCGTGAACGCCGGCAGCTCGTCCCTGCGCCTAGGACTGTGCGAGGGCGATGGAGCGGTTATCAGGCGGATTGCCGAGGTGAAGTACGAGGGCACGCAGATCACCGTTGCCTGGCTTGAGTCGTTCTTGGCGCAGGCTCCCTCTGAGGTGGAGGCTGTCGCGCACAGGGTGGTGCACGGTGGCGAGCACATGACCTCCTCCCGCCTGATAGACGCGGGCGTTGAGGGAGAGATCGAGCGCCTGGCGCCGCTTGCCCCCCTGCACAATCCTCCGGCGCTGCAGTGGATCAGGGCGTGCCGCCGAGTGTTGGGGGACAGAGTCCCCCAGGTGGCCGTGTTCGACACCGCCTTCTACTGCCATCTGCCGGCAGTGGCCAGGGCTTACGCGCTGCCCCTGGAGACCTGCAGGGAGCTTGGGATCCGGAGGTACGGCTTCCACGGGATCGCCCATCAGGCGATGTGGCGGCGGTGGCGTCAGCTGCGCCCGGATCTGGAGGACGGGGGTAGGGTCATATCCCTTCAGCTCGGCGCCGGCTGCTCGGCGACGGCCATAGCCCGCGGGCGACCTCTGGATACCTCCATGGGGTTCTCCCCGTTGGAGGGGCTCGTCATGGCCACCCGCCCGGGCGACGTAGATCCCGGGGCGATGGTGTACCTCCAGAGGGCGCTTGGGTGGGGGCCCAACGAGCTCGACGACCTGCTCAACAACCACTCCGGGCTGCTCGGGCTGTCCGGGCTCAGTGGGGACATGCGCGTGCTCCTGAGCTCCGACAGTCCCGAGGCCAGGCTGGCGGTGGAGCTCTACTGCTACCGGGCCCGCAAGTACGTCGGGGCCTACATGGCGGTGCTGGCAGGCGCAGACGGCATCTTGTTCGGAGGAGGTGTGGGGGAGCACGCCCCACAGGTGCGCCAGGCGATCCTGCGCGATATGGAGTGGTGCGGGGTAGCGCTGGACCCCGAGGCTAACGCGGCGGCCACCTCTGGCGAACACCGCATCAGCCGAGCGGACAGCCTGGACGTGTGGGTCGTCCCCGTGGACGAGGCCGCGGTGCTGGCCGAGGAGGCCATCAGGGTGGTCTCAAAGATTGGAGATGAGGGAGGTCAGATGTAGATGACGCAGCGACGCTATGCCCCGGAAGCCATCAGGGTGCAGGAGATGGCAGCTCTGTACCGGCAGAAGAGCCCTGATTTCGCAGGTTGGGCCGCCGGTTACGGGGTGATAGAGCACACAGATCTCACGCAGGTCCGCGTCTGGGAGATGGCACAGCTGCTGCACGCCCGCGGGGTGGTGGCAGCGCCCGAGGAGGTCTACCGGATACTGGCAGCAGCGGACAGGATCACGAGCGCAGGCATGTGGCTCGTGGTCCACTCGACCTACGCGCGCAACGTGTACACCGATGGCCGCGACCTGCACGCGGCCGACTTCAAGCCCAACCCTGAGGGGCACACCGGGGGATCGCTCAACATGGTGCCGGCCTACGTGGGCTACCTGGCAGCCAACGCCATCTCCCGAGTGACTCGTGCCTGGCTGATGGGACAGGGACATTGCGTGGCCGCCATCGACTCGGTAAACCTGCTCGTGGGCAACATGTCCCACGCCCACGCCGAGCGCTACGATCTCTCGGATGCGGGCTTGACCCGCTTCGTGCGTGACTTCTACTCCTACACCATCACGCCGGATGGCCGGCCGGAGTCGCCGCGCGGCAGCCACGTGAACGCGCACACGGCCGGGGGCCTCATGGAGGGTGGCTACCTGGGGTTTGCCGAGCTCCAGTACGTGCACATGCCCCTGCCGGGGGAGCGCTTGGTGGCGTTCCTCTCCGATGGCTCCTTCGAGGAGCAGCGCGGCAGCGACTGGGCGCCGCGCTGGTGGCGGGCCGAGGACTGTGGCCTGGTGTGCCCCATCATGATAGCCAACGGCCGCAGGATCGACCAGCGCACGACCATGGCCCAGCAGGGAGGTGTCGAGTGGTTCCGAGAACACTTGCGCCTCAACGGCTTCGATCCCTTGGACATAGATGGCAGGGACCCTGCGGCGTTCGCCTGGGCCATCCTGGAGATGGAGGAGAGGCTCACGGCCCTCGCCGGCGCGGTCCGAGAGGGTGAGATACGCTATCCCGTCCCGCTGCCCTACGCCATAGCCGAGACCATCAAGGGCTATGGCTTCCCGGGGGAGGGCACCAACCTCGCGCACAACCTGCCCCTCGGGGCTATCCCGGCGTTCGATTTCGAGGCGCGCTCGGAGTTCAACGCCGGGGCGCGCAGGCTCTGGGTGCCCTTGCCGGAGATCGAGCGCGCTGTCAGTATCTTGAACAACCACGAGCTCACCCACAGGCCGCGAGAGCGGGACAACCCGCTGGCCAAACGTCACGTGCTCGCCCCTGATCTCCCGGAGCCGGAGTGGCGGGACCCCTCGCCCGAGGCGCGGGTCACCCCGATGGCCGGCATCGACGCCTACTTCTGTCGGGTCCTCCGCGCCAATCCGGAGCTGCGCCCGAGGGTGGGCAACCCAGATGAGATGCGCAGCAACCGCATGCACGCCACCCTGGAGATGCTAAAGCACCGCGTGACCGACCCAGAGCCCCACGTGCCCGAGGCCGTGGACGGCAAGGTGATCACCGCGCTCAACGAGGAGGCCGTGGTGTCCGCGGCGCTCGCCAACAAGGGCGGCATCAACCTGGTGGTGACCTACGAGGCGTTCGCCGTCAAGATGCTGGGCGCCATCCGCCAAGAGCTGATCTTCGCCCGTCACCAGAGGGAAGCCGGCTACGACCCTGGCTGGCTGTCGGTGCCGGTGGTGCTGACATCCCATACCTGGGAGAACGCCAAGAACGAGCAATCCCACCAGGACCCCACGCTGGCCGAGGCCCTAATGGGAGAGATGTCCGACGTCTCCCGTGTGGTGTTCCCAGCTGATTGGAACACGGCCAGCGCGACCCTGCGAGCGGCGTACGGGACCCGAGGGCAGATCTGGGCCGTCGTCGTGCCCAAGAACCCCGTGCCCGTTCGGTTTGAGCCGGATGAGGCCGCGGCGCTGATCGAGCATGGGGCTTGGCGCCTCCGGGGCAAAGGCGACGAGGAGGTGCTGCTGGGGGCGGTGGGAGCCTACCAGCTGGAGCAAGCCCTGCTGGCCTCGAGGAGGCTCGAGGCCAGGGGTATCCCTCACTCGGTCGTGTACATCCTTGAGCCTGGGAGGTTCCGGACGCCCCGGGATAGCATCGAGGCGACCCACGTGGCGTCCCCGGAGACCGTGGCGACGCTCTTCCCTCCCAAGGCCGCGACCCGGCTCTTCCTCGTACACACGAGACCAGAGCCTTTCCTGGGAACGGTGCGCCCCCTGGACACGGGCCCTGGACGCACGCGTGCGCTGGGTTATATCAACCGTGGCGGGACGCTCAGCATCGACGGGATGCTTTTTGCCAACCGCTGCACCTGGGCTCACGCCCTGGTCGCGATCGCCGAGGGGCTCGAGATCGCGCCCGAGGAGCTGCTGGACCCAGCGGAGCTTGCTGCCGTGCGCGGGCAGGGAGACCCGACCGTGCTCATGGGAGAGCGCTGAGGAGGGGGGAGGGTGGCTCTATGGCGGCTTTTGGAGACGGAGGCACAGCGAGAAAGGAGCGAGCGATGGACTCACGCAAGCATGCACAGGCGGAAGGGATGATCGAGAGCCTACTGGTGCCTCTCGATGGCTCGGAGGTCGGTGAGCGAGCGCTGCCCTACGCTCGCGCCCTGGCCCAGGCTACGGGAGCACGCGTCCTGTTGGTCAGGGTGGTCTGGGAGGACCCGGCACAAGGCGACGCCAGGTCGGACGCTCAGGCTTACCTGCAGCAGGTCGCCGAGGAGCTCGGGCGGAGCGGGGTGATCCCCCAGGTCGAGATCCTCGAGGGCGATGCGGCCGAGGCGATATCGCTGGAGGCACGACGACGCGGGGCCGACCTGATCGTGATGACCACGCACGGGCGGACGGGTGTGGGCAGATGGCTGTACGGCAGCGTCGCCGAGGGCGTGCTGCGCCTGGCGGAGGTGCCGGTGTTGCTGGCCAGGGCCTGGCAGGATCCCACCGTCGCCGACCGCATCGCCGACCACCCCCGCATCATGGTGCCGCTGGACGGCTCGCCGTTCGCCGAACGGGCCCTGCCGGTGGCCGAGAGGCTCGCGGATGCCCTGCACGGCGAGCTGGCGCTCGTGCGGGCGGTGCCGGCTCCCGACCTGGTGTTCGGCCCCGACAGGGCGGTCTGGCCGCTGCTGGAGTCGGAGATCCAGGCGGGCGCGGCCGAGGCCCAGAGCTACCTGGAGGGCCTCGCCAGGCAGATGGCGGAGCGCGGCAGGAGCGTGATGGTGGAGGTGTGCGTGTCCGAGGTGGGCGAGACGGTCGGCAAGACGCTGGCGGACGCCGCCCGAAGGCGGGACATAGGGCTCATGGTGATGAGCACCCACGGATTCACCGGGATCAAGCGCCTGCTGCTGGGTAGCACGGCCGAGGAGGTGCTGCACGTCGGCGCAACGCCGTTGGTGATGGTGCCCCCGCGCGCGGCCACGGCGGCCTCGCCGCAGGATGGCGAGGGCCACGTCCCGGCCGACAGGCCCCGGCTGAGCCTGCAGCTAGGCGCCGAGGACGCCTCGCTGATCAGGACAGCGCTGGCAGCGTACGCGCGCACGCTGCCAGCCGATGACCAGGAGGCAAGGGCGCGCGTAGCTCGCCTGCTGGACCAGATATCCCGAGCGCAGGGGCAAGCTAATAAGTCCCCTTAGGTTCCAACCCAACGATCAAGACGTAGGAGGAGATCATGGAAGCCCTAAACACAGAGCCCATCAGGAAGCTGCTCGTGCCGCTGGACGGCTCGCTAGCCGCTGAGCAGGCGCTGCCGTACGCCGAAGCGTTGGCGCGTCGGAGCGGCGCCGGCGTGATCTTGCTGCGCGCCGTGCCCGAGCCCCGCGGGGTGCCCGACCCGATCGAGGCGCATCTCAGAGAGGTGCACGAGGCCAATGAGTACCTGGCAGAGGTCGCCAGCCGGCTGGCCGCTGGGGAGATCCAGGTGGAGACCTCCGTGCCGCTGGGCGACGCTGTGCGGTGGATAGCCGAGGAGGCTCAGCTACGGCAAGCCGACCTGATCGTGATGGCCACGCACGGGAGAACCGGTATAGGCAGGTGGCTGTACGGCAGCGTCGCCGAAGGGGTCTTGACCCGTTCGACCGTGCCCATCCTGATGGTCAGAGCGTGGCAGATGCAGCCGCGATGGGAAGCCTTGGCGCACGCACCGCGTATCTTGGTGCCTTTGGACGGGTCGGCCTTTGCAGAGGAGGCCTTACCGGTGGCCAGGCGATTGGCCGACGCACTGGGCGGCGAGCTGGCGCTCGTGCGCGCGGTGTATCCCCCATCCGCCACGCTCGCGCAGGAGTGGATGGTGGCCTCCTACCTGGCGGAGGAGCTGGAAACCAGAGAGCAGGAAGCCGAGGCGTACCTGGCGGAGATAGCTCGGCGACTAGCCTCGGAAGGACGAGAGACCGAGATCTACGTGAAGGTGGGAGGCCCGGTTGGCGTCATCGAGGCCGTGGCCTCGGAGTGCGAGGCGGCGCTCGTAGTCATGGCGACCCACGGGCGCACGGGCGCCGGCCGCTTGGTGCTCGGCAGCGTGGCGCACGCCATGCTCTTGCGGAGCCAGGTCCCCATAGTGCTCACGCGCCCACAGCACCTGCGGCGCGATTGAAGGCATGGCCACGCTTCATTCCTGACCGTCGGGACGACGGCGCACTAGGCCGTGCTGGAGGGCATAGGCCACGACCTGCGTGCGGTTCTGGAGGTGCAGCTTGTCCAGGATGTTGCGCAGGTGGTACTTGACGGTGTTCTCGGAGAGTATCAGCCTCTCCGCGAGCTCCTTGTTCGAGGTTATCCCCTGTACAAGCAGCTCGAGGATCTCCTGCTCCCTCTCGGTGAGCACCTCGGGCTCCTGCTTCGCGCGCCCAGCCGGCTTGCTCATCTCGCGCAGGAGCTTCCGAGCCAGCCCCGGGGTGAAGGCAGGCTCCCCCCTGGAAGCGGCCTCCAGCAGCTCGAAGAACTGGTCCGAGCGCACATCTTTGAACATGTAACCCAGCGCGCCCGACTTGACCGCCTCGAAGAGATCCTCGTCGTCCTCAGATGCCGTCAGGACCACCACCTTCACCTCGGGCATCTCGGCGCTGATCATCCGCGTGGCCGCCAGGCCGTCCATCCCAGGCATCTTGAGGTCCATCAGCACCACGTCGGGCCGCAGCTCGCGCGCCAGCTCCACGGCCTCCTTCCCCGTCTCCGCCTCGCCCACCACCTCCACGCCCCGCGCCTCCAGCAACGTGCGCAGGCTGTCGCGAAACAGGGCGTGATCATCAGCTATCAGCACTCGCATACCCTACCTCCTAGCAGTTACTCTGGACCGCAGGGGGACCCGCGCTACGACCCTGGTGCCCCTGCCCTGAGCAGCATCTATCTCCAGCTTGCCCCCTATGCTCTCGGCGCGCTCCCGCATCGTCGAGAGCCCGAACTTGGGGAAGTCCCCGCGGGAGGGAGATCCGGGGTCGAACCCCACGCCGTTGTCCTCTACCGACACCTCCAGCCAGCCATCCTGCTCCCGCAGAGTTACCCTGACGCGAGACGCGCCCGAGTGCTTGCGCACGTTGGCCAGCGCCTCCTGCACGATGCGCAGCAGCTGCAGATCGGCCCCCGAGGGTAGCCCCAGACCCTCCTCGGAGACGTGTACCTCCAGCTTGGCCAGGATGTTGCTTTGGTCTTCCCACTGCTCAACGTACGCCCTCAGCGTCTCGAGGAAGCCCCGCTGGGCGTCGGGGGACGTCCGCAGCGCCAGGATGTTCTCCCGCAGATCGGTATAGGCCTCACGCGCCGCCTGCTCCATGCGCTCCAGCTCCTGCTCCACACGCTCCAGCTGCCCCGCCCCCAGCAGGGTGCGCACGGCCTGCGTCTTCAGGTTCACGTAGCCCAGCACCTGGGCCAGGCCGTCGTGCATCTCGCGGGCTATGCGCGCCCTCTCCTGCGATATAGCCAGCTCCAGCACCTGACGATGCAGGCGCGCGTTCTCGATCGCCAGCGCCGCCTGGGTGGCGAACCTGGACAGGATCCGCTCGTCCTCCTCGGTGAACTCCTGGGCTCCCTCCTTCTCCGTCAGGTACAGGCTGCCCAATATCCTGCCCCGCGCCTCTATCGGCACGGCCAGGAGGGATCGCATGGGCGGATGGTTAGGGGGGAACCCCACCGAGCGAGGGTGCTGCGTGAGATCACGTAGGCGAAGGCTACGGCCCTCCTCCAGCACGATCCCCAGGAGGCCATGCCCTCGAGGGGGCGGGCCTATCCTCTCGCGCTCCTCGGGGGTGATCCCCGAGGTCACGAAGTACTCCACCTCCCCATCCGTCCCCAGCACCGATAGGGCTCCGTAGCGCGCGCCCACGAGCTGGCGGGCGCGGTCCACGATCCGCTGCAGCACCTTCTCCAGCTCGAGCTCCCCCGAGATGTCCAGCCCTGCCTCGTGCAGCGCCAGCAGCTCGCTGTTCTGATGCCTCAGCTGCTCTTGCAGGTGCTCGACGTACCTGAACACCGCCTCGGAGAAGAGCAGCGCCCCCAGGAGCAGCATCCCCCCGAGCAACAGGTAGCCCGCCCAGGAAGATATGAAGGCATCCCCGAGGGCGCGCCGGATGAGCTCCAGCAGCCCTATGAACAGGATCGGCGCGATCACCGTGACCCACTTCAACCTAGCAAGCGTTAGACGCACTCTCACACCCTAGATTATAGTACGGCCCGGCGACGTCTGCTCGATACGGTGATCTAGCGTCCAGGAGTGCAGACAGCAGTTGGTGGTAGCCGTAGGCGAGCCTCCGCGGCTCGAACTCCACCCAACGCCAGGATCGCGCGAGCTTCTCCACATCGACGTACCTGGCGACCTCCAGCTCCGAGAGCTCCACTTGCCCCCCCTGTGGCGCCCAATCCTCCCCCTGGGCCCTCAAGACTATCACCTGCCGGTCCCGCCCTAGCTCGATCGAGTACCTCATCAACCAACCTTCCACTACAGATATGTTAAGCTAGGGTAACAACATCCCATGGGCTGCACCACACCCATAAGGGTGGTCCTGTCCTAACCTGTTGGGCGGTCGCTGCCCGCATCGCGCGGCGCCTCATCCCGAGATGGTCACCCCTATCAGCCGCCCGACGCCGTAGGTGAGCAGCGCTGCGGCCAGCCCGATCAGCACCTGCCGTAGTCCCGAGTGGGCCGCGTTGCGTCCGGTCAGCAGCGTGATCGCCGCACCGATGAGGAACAGCGCGAGCGTGCTGAGCACCAGGCTGGCTCCCACGGCCGTGATCCCGGAGAGCCACATGAACGGCACCACCGGCACGATAGCGCCGAGCGCGAACAGGAAGAAGGACGTACCCGCCGCCACCCACGCGGACCCACCTAGCTCTTCCGGATCTATACCCAGCTCCTCGCGCGAGAGGGTATCCAGCGCCGCCCCCTGGTCCGCCAGCAGCCTGCGAGCTAGGTCACGGGCATCCTGCTCGGGAAGGCCCTTGGCCTGGTAGATCAACCGCAGCTCCTCCTCTTCCTCCTGCGGTATCTCCCGCAGCTCCGCGGCCTCGATCTGGATCTGCCGCTGGTACAGCTCGCGCGCGCTCTGTACGGAGAGCCACTCGCCCATCGCCATCGAGCCCGCACCCGCCAGCAGCCCCGCAAGCCCCGTGATCAGTATGGATCGACCCGAGAGCTCCGCACCCGCGACACCCATCACGAGGCTGAGGTTAGAGACGAGGCCGTCGTTGGCTCCCAGCACTGCCGCGCGCAGCGCGTTCCCTCCTGCCGCCCGGTGCCGACCCTCCAGCTGCGCAAGCGCCGGCCCCTGTAGTCCCCGAGCGGAGATCGTGCGCAGGATCCGCGCGTGGGAGAGCTCCTCGCCCGACATACCGGTGCCGATGGTCTCCACCTGCCCCGAGTAACCGTGACTGTCCGCCCGCTCCATGTCGGCAATCGTCGGCAGCACCGCCTGGGGGCCCAGCCAGTAAGCCAGGCGCATCAGCACGCGCGTCCGCCAGCCCGGGCGCGCTGGCGGTACTGGCACACCTGCTGCCTGCAGCTTGCGTGCCCAAAACTCGGCATGTGCCTGCTCCGTATCCGCCAGCCTCCTGTACACCTCGGCCAGCTGCTGGTTACGCTCCGCCCTCGACAGTGCCCTGTACAGCGCCGCGCTGTCCACCTCATCCTGCCAGTTGTGCCGATATCGCTCCACTTCCTGCGCCATCAGCCTTCTCCGTACACAGACTTTTGGTCCAATCATAGCAAGTTATCAGCGGCTGATCCTGCGTGCGGGGAGCTTCTCCAGGATGTTGCTCATTATGTGGATCACGATCACGGCGGCAAGCACGGCGAACATTCCAAAGCCCAATATCGGGCCCATGATCTCACCCGTGCTGAAGCTGACTCCCGACCGCACCTGCTGCAGCGCCTGAAGGCCGATCATCGGTGCCAGGAATATCTCCAGCACGAGCAGCGGCAGTGCCATCAGGTAACCCATGGGGCTGCGTTGCCATATCAGGACGCCAGCGCAGGCCACTGCGGGCACAATGACCGCCATGTCCAGCGCGTTGGTGAACAGGGTAGTATAGGTATCCAAGTGTTGGGGTGGCTCGTGCTGGATGAGCGAGGATACTGGCTCTATAAGCCATATGGCTAGGGTCACCACGCCGCTTGCCAACAGGAAGAGGGCTGGCACGCGGCGCGGCATGTGGACCGAGCAATGGACCCCCAGCACCTGCGGATCGATAGACCTGAAGGCCAGGAGCAGCGTCCAGAGACTTGCCGAGAAAAGCGCGACGTACAACAGGAACAGCTCGTTGTAGGCGACGTTGAGCGCGTAGCTTGCGTAGACGTAGAGGAAGTAGCTGAGCGCCCCAAGGAGCAGCAACCCACCGCGCAGAGATCCGCGACGATAGAGAGTCAGCGAGGCCAGGAGCAACGGTATACCCAGCAGCAGTGATGTGAGGTCAGTGCCCGTGTTTCCCGCGCCCTGGAAAAGCGTGTCGTAGCGGTAGAGACCTCGTCCGTGAATCTCAGCCGTCTGTCCCCGCAGCGTCTCGTAGAGGTAAGATCTCCCCTCGCCTTGCCACAGCAACCCGATTGCCGTCGCAATGGCCGCAAGCAGAGCGACCAGCAGCGAGAGGCCCACGACCGCGCCGGATACCCTGACCGGTACGTCCCGAGGACTGTACCCAGCGTATGCTTCCGCATCGTCGGTCATGATGATCCTCCTTAGCTCTGCATCAAGTCCCGATGAAGCCCGCACAGGTAAAGAGCTGGGACAGGAGCTCCAACCATCAACTCGCGGCCACAGCAGCGGTGGTACGCCAACAAACACCTCGGTACGTTAGCCATCAGGGTGACGGCCAACTAGCGCATGGAGCTCGGTAGCGATCCCCCGTGCCCACTGCCGGGTGAGCTCCCAGTCACGGAAGTCTCCCTCTGGGACCCTTAGCGCCAACACGACTGCTCTCTCCCCAAAGCCCAGTTTGTGCTTATCCAGCTTGCCAGCCAACACCTGGTGGGCACGTGCCCTGGTGGTCTCCATAATCTCGGACACATCTACCGCCTCCTCCGGCAATGGCTTGCCTCCTATGGGCCCGCTGGAGAACAGCCAAACAGGTCGCTCTGCCAGCTCTACGGCGTGTCGAGCGACTAGCTCCCGCGCCTGCTCCAACCACCGACCCATATACACGGCACTCCCAAGGATCACGCCGTCGTACCCGGCGATCTCCCCGACATTACTGGCCTCATGGAGGTCGGTCTCCACACCTTGTGCCCGCAGCTCATCGGCAATCGCCTGTGCGATCTCCCGGGTGCTGCCATGCTTGCTGGCAAAGGCCACCAGTACCTTCATATCAACTCCTCCATCGCTGTACCTACTCGCCTATGGGTTTCTTAGGGATGATCCAGACCAGGATGAGGTACACCAGGGGAGCCAATGGTCCTGTGGTGAACAGCAGCCCAAAGAACAGCGCCAGCCTAACTAGCGTAGGGTCCACTCCGAAGTACTCGGCTATCCCACCAGCCACACCTGATATCATTCGATCCTCCCTAGAGCGGTACAGTCTGCGTGTCTCCATGATCTCCCTCCAAGCATCTATTATCGTCACGCCGCTTGCCGGATCACCTCAGCATCCGCAACGTCCCTCGTATGAGTCGCATATAGCAGAAGCCAGCAAGCGGCCAGCACGGCCAGAGCCACGGTGCCTATAGCCGTGATCACGAGGAAAGGTACACTGGCAAAGGGATCTCTCCTGATCGCCATCGCTGCTGCCATCCCGGCCACTGCGCCAGCTTCGCACATCAGGAACCCCAGCAGGCCGTACACCGCTCTGGTAGCAGATCGCCTGCGCATGAGAAGGCCCATGCCAGCGGCCAATGCCGCCGGGATGACGAAGGCCGTATCCAGCAGCCTAATGACCCAGTAGGTGTTGGGGTCGCCCAGGTACTCCTGGCTGATGTTCGAGCCCGAGAGCACATCCCAAATGGACTTGCTCCAGGTCAGTCCCAGCAGGACTCCCAGGAGTATGAGCACGCCCGAGGTCGTCCACCTTAGTCGGGTCCCCGGCTCGGGTATCTCCTGCCGCGACAGCCTCGCCCAAGCTGCCAGGGTACTGTAGGCAGCCAGCACGGTGATCGCCCAGTACAGGGGGAAGAACCGCTCGTTGTTGCCAGGATACCTCGCGTAGTCGACACCCAGGACCAGCGAGAAGGCCAGGTACAGGGCATACAAGCTTGGAGCAAGCGCGAGGGGAGGAGCCAGATCGTGCCCTCTGATCGCCAGCAGCCCGGCAGCTATGGCCATCGGAGCCACGATCAGGAGCGACACTATCTCGCCGCCCACCAGTTGTGTCTCCGCACTGGCTGATACCCGGAACCTGATCACCTCCAGGACGAGCGGTCCCAGCAGCGAGCTGGCCGCCACGCACGTGCCCAGCAGGATCAGCCCGAGCCCCCACATACGTTCACTCTTCATTCCCTTACCCATCTTGTCTCCTCTCGCTCTCCCCCAATAGTACATCCACCGCCTCTGATGCGGACCGCGACGTGGGGTGGTTGGTAGAACATAAGCGGGTAGTCTGGCGGCTACCCCAAAAGGTGACGTTAGCCGGACTCGTGCTCTGGTCGCCGTACTAGCCGGTCCCGGGGTGGACGATCCATGGCTGGAGGCAGGAGGTAGCGCCACAACGCGTCACTCCGACGATGACGTACTCGCAAAGAGTGCCGCGGACGTCGCCCCAAAGACGTACACCATGACCCACCGGCAAACCAACCAGGTCAGGAGGCAGGGCGATCCGGGTGACTGCGAGGTCGGGATCCCATCATGGGGCTGCGCAGCCCCGGCTAGGGGGCCGTGCCAAAGGAGCCACCCCAAGGTGTGGGACGAAACCACCTGTTGGGGTGTTGTCCCTCTGGGATCGCCCTGCGTACACTTGGGCTAGCAGATGTGGGTTATCCCACATCCAGACCCAGATGAAGGAGGTAACGCCATGCGTGACGGCAAGCAGAACTTGATGTGGGGGGCGTTGGTAGCCGCCATTATAGGAGGCCTGCTGCTCTACTACAGCGGCTTGAGGGGGGCCGATCAAGCGTTGGCGTTCGCGGCGCTGGTGGTCGGTCTGATCCTCTTCATAGCCACTACCTGGGTGCTAGCGAGCGCCTACAAGCCGGGGGACTACACGCCCAGCCCTGACGACCTTCCCCATCGCGAATGGAGGTGGTACCAGTTCCTCCGCCACGGGTACAACGCGGCGGTGCTCCTCCTGCCCATCCGCATCTACCTGGGTTACCTCTGGCTCTCGTCCGGGTGGGATAAGGTGAACAGCCCTGCCTGGACCGGCAGTCAGGCCGGGGCAGCTCTGCGGGGGTTCGTGCAGGGGGCGCTGGCCAAGACGGGCGGCGAGCACCCCGACGTGCAGGGGTGGTAC
>Ga0068704_100095_pt1 | contig 51430 bp, 46 predicted proteins | sample CeladaPassaD2F12_FD_62225 | JGI IMG/M metagenome (GOLD analysis project Ga0068704, IMG submission 62225) | Cellulose-adapted microbial communities from the Joint BioEnergy Institute, USA - Passage D2F12 | ecosystem: Engineered > Bioreactor > Continuous culture > Unclassified | place: USA, Joint...
AGGGGGCGCTGGCCAAGACGGGCGGCGAGCACCCCGACGTGCAGGGGTGGTACGCCTGGTTCCTGCGAGAGCTGGTGCTGCCCAACGCCACGCTGTTCAGCTACCTGGTGGCGTGGGGGGAGGTGCTGGTGGGCATCGCGCTGATCCTGGGGGTGCTCACGGGGGTTGCGGCCCTCGTCGGCGGGTTCATGAACGCCAACTTCCTGCTGGCGGGCGCGGTCTCCACCAACCCCATCATGCTCGCGCTAGAGCTGGTGCTGATCATAGGCTGGCGACCGGCCGGTTGGTGGGGGCTGGATCGCTGGATCATCCCGCGCATCCGGCCGCTGTGGGGCGAGGGCCAGCCCACGAGCGTGCGAGCCCGAGAGGTAACCTAACCGTACGGTCGTCTTCCCGGTTCATGGGGGCGGTGGGTCCCCACCGCCCCCATGAACCGTATGTGCGGCCAGGGGTGCACCGCAGCCCGCTGCGCTCCCGAGGCCTAAGAATCAGGGATGTGGCTCCGCGCGGAGCCACACCTTACGCGCCGCTCAGGACCGCCACAAGGGCGCCCGTGGCGTAAGCCACCGCAGACGCGGCGGCGCCTATGAGGAACATCTCCAGCCCACTCCGCCACCACGACCGCTTCGTCACCCAGCTACGTGCGGCCCCAAACGCGAACATGGTGGTCAGCGCGAGCGCTGCGGTGAGCGCGAAGCGGTGCGGGGGCGCTACCGGCGCCAAGAAGGCGATGAGCGGGAGTGCCCCTACCACGACGAAGGCTCCAAACGTTGCCAGAGCATGCCGCAACGGTGAGCTGTCGTCCGGGTCCCGGCCGCTCGCCTCCAGAGTGGCCGACTCCGAGCGGATGGCGAGGTAGCTGCTCGCGCCCATCGAGAAGCCGTCGGCGAGCAGGTTGGCCAGCCCCAGTATCAGGACCACGTAGGGCGGGAGATCGGCGCCAGCGGAGCCGGCTACGACGGCGAAGGTGGTGACGATGCCGTCGTTGGCTCCGTACACCAGATCTCTGATGTAGCGGGAGGCCGCGTCACGCACCGTCTCGCGCAACTCGCTGGGGCTAGCCATGTGGATCCTCCTCCCGAGCGAGACCACCGCCCGGCAGGCCGTAAACGACCACCCCTCTCGGACAACACCTCACGGCTGAGGCGCCTCCTTGGAAGGGCATATCAGGACCGGACCGGGAGCAGCGTGCAGCACCTTGATCGAGGTGCTGCCGAGATCGGGAGGCTGGGCAGCATCCAGTCCCCTGCGGCCCACGGCGATGAGCGCCCGCCCCGATAACTCCTCGGAGGCTCGCACCAGCACCTCCGCCGCGTCACCCGCCTCCAGCCGGATCTCCGGCCTACGGCCAGCCACCCCCTGTAGGTCGAACGCCCGATCGTTGAGGTGCTGCAGTGCGAGCCTCAGCAGCTCCTCCCGTGCCGGAGGCATACCTGCCTCGTCCCCAGGTGGCGGGGGGTAGGCCCACAGCAATGTCGCGCTGACTGAGTAGAGCTTGGCAAGCTCGCAGGCGATCTCGGCAGCCCTCTCGGCCTCGGGGGAGAAATCCTCCCCTACCACAACCCACCGAGGGGGCCAGGCCGCCTCTCCACCGCGCATGACCAGCACGGGGCACGGAGCGCGCTGCACAACACCTTCGGATACGCTGCCCAGCACCAGCCGCTGGAGGCGTCCGAGCCCGCGGCTACCCATCGCCACAAGCCCGGCCGACAGCTCGAGCGCGAGCTTGACGATCTCCTGGGACGGCCTGCCCTCCACGAAGTGGATGTCCGCTACGGGGGCCCCGCACCGCTCCACCTCCCGTGCCTCTCCCAGCAGCAGCTCCCAAGAGCTCTCCTCCGCCCCCTCGAACCCGGCGTCCACCCCAAAGGGGTGCGTTGCCAGGCGCTTGGGCCTCTCGACATGGATCAGGTGCAGCTTGGACCCTGTCCTGCCGGCCAGATCCGCGGCCGCCACCATGGCGAGCCTGGAGTCGGGAGAGCCGTCCGTGGCCAGCAGGATAGTTGTTGGGAAGAAACTCATCCTGGATACCTCCTTGGAGGAGACGTACGCTATCCTTCGGAGGATAGCAGTGTCCGCTCCAGATCCCGTAGGATATTACGAGCATCCTCTTCGCCGTCCGGGATAGCTTGGGACAGCGCTCTGAGCGCCGCCCAGACGAGCGCGCGCCCGGAGCCGTCCAGCTCCAATCGGCAGTCGGAGCTCGGTAGATACAGATAGTTGGTCCACCCGAACCTGCGGGGCCGTACCAGGAGCAGCGGCATAGTACCGTCCCCGATGAGCCGAGACGGCACGCTCCCAGTCGGCAGCCAGTCTCGCCCGATGCGGCTGTGCGTGGCCATCACCACCAGCGCCGCATCTCTGTGATGATAGACCTCACCTATGACCTCGGCCGGCGGCCCGGGGCGCACCTCCATCCGGGCTCTGTAGCCCTCCAGGGCCAGATGGAGCCGAAGCTGCGCCAGGTAGCTCAGTGCCTCGATCCTGGTGAGCGCCATCTGCCGTCGCGACGCGTCCTCCTGTCGAGGGTAGGCCGTTGACAGCCACAGCTCAGCATCCAACCGATCTGCTAGGGCCTTGGCCACCACCAACGCCTCCTCGGCAGCCAGCGACCCGTCCAAAGGCACGAGGATCCTGGGTTGCCTCTGGGCCAACAACGCCACGGCTCTCGAGGGGTCGGTGGGCACCAGCAGCACGGGCACCTGGGCACGCGACAGCACCTCGCTAGCGACCCGGCCGCACGCGGCCGGACCCGCGCAGCCCATCCCGTGGGCGGTCATAACGATCAGGTCCGCCTGGCGCAGCCTCGCCTCCTCCAGGATCCACGCCGCCGCCCTCCCGCACCGCACCACGCCCCGGGCTGGGACCCCACGTCGGGACACCTCCTCCGCCAGTGCCCCCACGTACTCCCCGGCGGCGTGATGAGCCTCCTCGTCCCTCGCGGTCAGGTACGCCTCGCGTCGATCGTCAAGCTCGGCGATCCTCACCAGCAGCAGCTTCGCCTCCAGCCTCGAAGCCAGCACCTCGGCGTAGGCCAAGGCCTGCTCGGCCAGCCTGGAACCATCCAAGGGCACCAGCAGGGTCCGCATCCCAACCACCTTCCTCTCTAACGCTAGCGATCCGCATCCTCGGTCAGCACGCGCCTACGCTCTTCGTACTCCTCGCGGTCGATCTCCCCGCGGGCGTAGCGCTCGCGCAACGTGCGCAGCGCGGCGTCATCCTGGCGTCGGGACAGGGATCGGACTAGCCCTACACCCCCCAGGATCAGGGCTCCCCAGAAGAGGAGCATCAGCACCGCGCCCACGGCCCATCCCCAACCCCAGTTGTGCATCCAGCCTCCCCACCCCATCATCGTGCCCATGCCCATCAGGGGCATGAGCAACAGCAGGGCGACGGAGCCGACCAGCACGTAGACCCACACGTTGGCGTCATCCCTATTCATCTTTCACCTCCTTGTCGGCAGCGCTATGGCCGCTGAGCCTCGCGAGCTGCCGATATACTTGCTGCACCCAGGAGCGCATGGCCTGCCAATCGCGGAAGTCGTGCTCCTCCGACCGCGGCAGCGCAACCTGCTGCCGCGACATGAAAGGTACCATCCTGCCAGCCACCTCCCCGCCGAAGAGTCCCACGGCCACCGGCCGCACCATCTGGCGCACATCCTCCAGCATCCGCATGGCCTCCTGACGGTGTTGCGCCGTATCCGTGCTCATGACCATGCTCAGGAGGAACAGAGCAACGGGCTTCCTAGATAGCTCGTCCTGATACACCCTCACGAACTCCGTGGCCTCGGGCAACCAGTGCATGTGGCGGACGCCGCTGCCGACCAGCACGGCGTCGTAGGGAGCTACCCTCCGCACCTCGCCCACCGGCATCACGTCCACCTCCGCTCCCAGGCGCCGCAGCTCCTCCCCCATGAACTCGGCGACCTCCGCCGTCGAGCCCAATCGGCTGGCGTACGCTACGAGCACCTTCATCACCGCACCTCCTATCTCGCCTAAGCCCAGGATAGCGCGTGGGCTGCCTGGGCACCACACACCTAAGGGTGGTCTTGGCGGAGCCAGCCTTACCCCTTGGGGTAGTCCTGGCTCACGCCCGCTGCGCAACCGATGGTATAATGACCGCACCAGCAAGCTTTGGGGGAGGAGGGGAGATGAGAACAGATGCCCACAACCATCGCCTGGATGAGGGCGTGCTCAGGCAGCTGCTGGAGATGGCGCCCGACGCGATCCTCACGGTCGACCGCGAGGGATTGATCCTCTTCGCCAACTCGCGGACCGAGCAGCTCTTCGGGTACCCCAGGGAGGAGCTGCTCGGGCAGACGATCGAGATCCTGCTGCCCGAGCAGCTGAGAGAGATCCACCGGCACCACCGCCAAGAGTACTACCGAGCGCCCCGTACCAGGCCCATGGGGATAGGGCTGGAGCTCTGGGCGAGGCGCAAGGATGGCACGGAATTCCCCGTGGAGATCAGCCTCAGCCCACTGGACACGGACCACGGCCTGCTCGTGTCGGCCGCGGTGCGAGACATCACCCCTCGCAAGCGTCTGGAGGAGGGCTTGCGATTCCTCTCGGAGGCCAGCAGGTTGCTCGCCTCCGCCATCGACCGCGACACCGTACTGCAGGTGACGGCTCGCCTGCCTGTGCCCAGGCTAGCTGACTGCTGCATCGTGGATGTGCTGGGGGGCGATGGCCGCCTCCAGAGGGTGGCGATCAGCCACAAGGACAGCGATCTGGAAGCGCGCCTCCAGGAGGCGCTGGGCGAGTACGCTGCCGAGCCGGGCAGCGACCACCCAGTGTGGAGGGTGCTGCGCACCGGCCGCGCTTGCCTGTCTTCCCGGCCCGACGAGGCCGGGTTGGGAGGCTCTTCCAGCCAGCTGCGCCTGCTGGAGGCGCTGGCGGCGCGCTCGTACCTCTGCGCGCCGCTCGTGGCCGGAGACCGGGTGCTGGGCACCATACTGCTCCTCTCCAGCGAGCCCGGCAGATACACGGAGGAGGAGCTGGCGCTGGGGGAGGAGCTCGGCCGGCGCGCCGGCGTGGCGCTGGACAACGCCCGTCTCTATCAGGAGCTGCAGGCCGCGATCAAGACCAGGAACGACTTCCTGGCCATGATCACTCACGACCTCAAGACCCCCCTGGCCACCGCCGGTACGTACCTCCAGGCCCTGAGGCTGCGGCTCGCCACCGGTGGCCGAGGCGAGGATCCCGGCATCGAGGCCATGCTGGGCAATATGGAGCGTACCATCCACCAGCTGGCCGACCAGGTCCAGGAGCTCCTGGACATAGCCCGCCTGCAGAGCGGCCAGGAGCTGGAGCTTGCGCGGCGCCCGGTGTCGCTGGCGGAGATCGCCCTGCAGGCCGTCGAGGACTTCAGGAAGACCGCTCGGGGGCACCAGCTGCGGCTCAGGATCGACCAACCGGAGCCCATCGGTATGTGGGACGCCGCCCGCCTGCAGCGGGTGGTCGCCAACCTGCTGTCCAACGCCATCAAGTACAGCCCCGAGGGGCGGGACGTAGAGGTCAGCGTCCGATTGGAGGGGGACGCCAACAGCGGGGTAGGCGTGTTGACGGTGCGGGACCACGGCATCGGCATACCTGCGGCGGAGCTGCGGCGCGTGTTCGACCGCTTCTACCGGGCGAGCAACGTGGAGGGGAGGATAGGCGGCACCGGGATGGGCCTGGCGAGCGCCAAGCAGATAGTAGAGCAACACGGCGGGACGATCGAGGTGGACAGCAGGGAGGGATCAGGCTCGACCTTCACGGTCAGGCTGCCCCTGCAGGGATGAGTCCCGCGGCCGACCCAGGTGCCGCGAATACAGCCAGCGCTTGACCAGCTCCGTCACGACCAGGTACGCCGCCACGAGACACGCCAGGATCAGCAGGTAGCCGGCGGGCAACGGCACGAAGCCCAGCTTGGCGGCCAGGGGAGAGTAGGGCAGCGCCATGCCCAGGAGGACCACCGACGCGACCGTCGCCGCCAGCGGCTTGCTGGGCCGCGACGCGAGGGGGTTGCCGAACGTCCGGATCACGAGCACGACCAAGGTCTGGGTCGCTAGGGACTCCACGAACCAACCCGTGTGGAACATACTCTCCGAAGAGTGGAACAGCTTGAGCAGGACGGCGAAGGTGAGTAGGTCGAAGCCTGAGCTCACGGGCCCCATGACCAGCATGAACTCCCGGACCAAGCCCAAGTCCCACCGCCTCGGCTTGCGCACGAAGGTCGGATCCACGTTATCGGTGGGTATGCTGACCTGTGCGAGATCGTACAGGAAGTTGTTCAGCAGCACCTGTGTGGGCAGCAGGGGCAGGAAGGGCAACAGCACGGCCGCGGCGGCCATGCTGATCACGTTCCCGAAGTTTGAGCTGGTGCCCATCAAGATGTACTTCATGACGTTGCCGAAGGCCCTGCGACCGTGCACGATCCCTTTGTGGAGAACTCGCAGGCTGCGCTCCGATAGCACGACGTCGGCCGCATCCTTGGCCACCTCCGCCCCCTTGGCGGCCGAGATCCCCACGTCGGCGTTCCGCAGGGCCGGAGCATCGTTGATGCCGTCCCCCAGGTAGCCCACCACGTGGCCCCTGCCACGCAGCGCCAGGATGATGCGGCTCTTTTGGGCGGGCGACACGCGGGCGAACACCTGGACATCCTCGGCGAGCCGCCCCAAGCCGGCGTCATCGAGTGCGTCCACCTGCGCCCCTAGGACGACGCGCGAGGCATCCACGCCCACGCTGGCACAGACGTGCCTGGCCACCAGCTCGCTATCCCCGGTGAGGATCTTGACCTTCACCCCGTCCGCCGCCAGCGCGGCGATCGAGCTCCCGGCGTCGTCCAGCGGGGGATCGAGGAAGGCTAGGAACCCCGCCAGCACCAGCTTCGACTCGGCCAGCTGAGAGGGCTGATCCACCAGCTTGTAGGCCACAGCCAGCACCCTGTGGCCCAGAGCACCCAGGCGCTCTGGGGCCTGCAGGCAGCGCTCCCGCGCCGCTTCGTCCAGGGGGAGGACCTCACCGCCCGCCTCGTAGCTGGAGCAGATGGGGAGCACGCTCTCCGGAGCCCCCTTCGTGACCAACAGGTACCTCCCACTGCCCCCCAACATCACCGACAACCTACGTCGATCGAAATCGAACGGCAGCTCCCCCACCTTGATGTAACTGGGGGCTGGGGCTTTTACGTGGGCGAGGATGGCGGCATCCAGTGGGTTGTCTGCTCCCGCAGAGTAGTAGCTGTTGAGGAGGGCCAGCTCCAACACCCTGTCGCTCGGCGAGCCCAGGGCATCCAGGTGCTCCACCAGCCGCATCTCCCCGGTGGTGAGCGTGCCCGTCTTGTCGCTGCACAGCACGTCGATGCTCCCGAGGTTTTGGATCGCCGGCAGGTGCTTGACGATCACGCGGTGACTAGCCATCCTCATGGCGCCGTGGGCGAGGGCGATCGTCGTGACCATGGGCAGGAACTCGGGTGTGAGCCCCACCGCCAGGGCAACGGAGAAGAGCAGCGCCTCCAGAGGGTCGCGCCTCCGCAGGAGGCTGGCCATTAGCACGAACCCCACCAAGAACACGATCACCTTCATGATGAGGACGCTGAACGTCCGCACCCCTCGCTCGAACTCGGTCTCAGGCTGTCGCTCGGATAGCCTGGCCGCGATCTCCCCGAACTGCGTGCGCACCCCGTGGCGGTGACGCACACGACGCCGCTGCCGCTCACCACGTACGTGCCCAGGTAGACGCGCGAGTCCCTGCCTGGCGGCTTCTTCACCGGCAGGGACTCGCCGGTCAGCACGGACTCCTGTACCTGCAGCACTCGGACACCAGCAGCCAGCCGACGGCTGGCACGGGATCCCCCGCCACGAGCCTCACCAGATCCCCCGGTACTACCTCGCGGCGTGGGACGACCCGCCAGGTTCCATCACGCAGCACCTTGGCGGTGGGCACGGCTTGGGCCCTCAGCCGCTCGATCGCCCGCTGCGAGCGGTGGATCTGCAGGTAGCTGAGGGCGCTGGAGAGCATCACCATCGCCACGATGATGGCGGCGTTGACCTGCTCGCCAACGAGCGCCGAAGCCCCGGCCGCGGTCAGCAGGAGGAGCGACAAAGGGTTGGCCAGAGGCGCCAGCAGCCGGCCGACGGCCCCGACGCGCCTCCCGCTCGCTCAAACCCGAGAGCTGGCGCTCGCCCATCCCCTGCTCACACACGGCGGCCTTCCTTGGGGTGCCGGAACTGCTGCCGCAGGGACAGGGCAACGATCGCGAGCCCAACGGCAACGTAGAACCCCAGAAGCCAAGTGTAGCCGACGATTAGCAGTTCCACGGCCTCAAAAGCCATGAGCACTAGGCCGGACACGAGAGATATCTGTGGACCCAGCGGGTGGCGTTTGGATGGCAGCCACGTAGCCACCATCGCGCTACCCCCTACAAGCAGCATCAGCGCCAGGCCCGGAACGGTGTAGCTGGCAAACAGCGAGCCCTTGAGCATGTCGATAGGGGGTGTGTACCCAGCAGCAGACCGAGGCCTCCTCCGACGGCTGTGAGCCCCAAGAAGCCGTCCAGCAAAGCCAGCAGCTTCCTCTCCAAATGTTGAACCCTCATGATTCGAGCTCCTCTCATCAAGTGCCTCAGGGCACGGCTTCGGGCGCCTACCTACCCAAGCCGACAGCAGGACCTGCCCCCGGCCAGCCCGTGCCGGCTGACTCGGAGGAAGCTCCCTCACCTCAAGAGCAAGCAGCATGACCCCACCCGCCCGCTCTCCTAGAGGACGAGTGCCCCGATCCGCTGCCGTCTGAGAAAGCTAAGGGCCGGCCGGCAAGAGCCGGCCGGCAGAGATCTGGAGCGCATGCCTACCGAGGCGTGACCGCCGGAGAGGCATGGCGATGGAGGATCCTCTCGGCCACCGGTCCCGCGTGCCCCGGCACCCCGACCAGGGGCAGGACGTACCTGTCGAGACCGATGTACCCCGCTATCCTCCAGGCGAGCATGAGCCCTATGGCCCCGATGAGCAGGATGGGGTTGGTGGAGACCGCGCCCGCCAGCAGGTAGTTGGCGTTCATCACGGCACCGAAGAAGGCCGCTATCCCCGTGAGCACCCCCAGGATCAGCGCGATGCCCACCAGCACCTCCCCCCACGCCACCAGGTAGCTGAACAGCGCGGCGTGGGGGATCACCAGCTCTCGCAGGAACCAGGCGTACCACCCCTGCACGTCGGGGTGCTCGCCGCCCGTCTTGGCCAGCGCCCCCTTGGCAAATCCCGCCACCGCCGCCCCGGCCTTGGAGCCCACCCAGACTCCAGATGGGTCAACGATCTTCTCCCACCCAGCTCGCAGCCACTCGTAGCCCACATAGAGCCTCACCACCAGCCAGAAGATCGCCATCCTGGAGTCGGCGAACAAGAACCGAGTGATGCTGGGCTCCGGTATCTGTGTGGGGTCTGCCGTAGCAACTCTCATCGTAAGTACCTCCTGTTAGGTTATTAGAGCCGTTTCCAGTTCTCAGCATAGCCCTTCGAGCCCTCAGCCAGAACACTCCATGGGGTCGTTTCGCGCTACCTAGAGGGCAGTCTTGCCCTACCCCTTAGGATGGCGGCCCTCCTCACCTACTGCGGCGGCGCTGCCTGTGCTCGCCCCCTCCCCGGCACCGCCCATCGGGCGGATAAGCACCAGGGGAGCTGTGCCCCTGAGGAGCACCGAGTGCGCCACGCTGCCCAGCAACAGCCGAGTGGTTGCGCCCCTGCCATGCGTGGCCATCACCACCAACGCCGCCCCCACCTCGCGGGCCGCGTCATCTATCACCTCGACCGGCGCCCCGACGCCCACGTACGTGCGCGGCCTCCTGCCGCCGCCGGACCACCTACGAGCCACCGCCTCCAGGTAGCTCCGGGCGCCCTCCTCCCGCACCTCCAGCTCCTCCTGGAGGTAGGAGGTCGCCATCCACTCGTTGGCGAGCGTGAGGGTGGGGGGATACACGGCCCGCACCAGCACCATCTCTCCCCCCAAGGTATCGGCCAGCAGCGCCGCGAATGGGATGGCGGCCTCGGCAAACGCCGAGCCGTCCAGGGGCACCAGCAGCACGGGGGCCTGGTCGAGCTTATCGACGTCGGGGTTATGTATCCATGCCCGGACCAGCATCACGGGCATCTTCGCCCGCGCGAGCACGCCCTCGGCGACGCTGCCGTACAGGAACCGAAACACGCCGCTGCGGCCGTGCGTGGTCATCACGATCAGGTCGGCGTCCTGCGCCTCCGCGGCGATCCGCGCGGCCGGCACCCCCTGCAGCACGGACCTCAGCGCCCTCACCCCCCGGGCCTCGATCCTGCCGGCTATCTCGCCTAGGTAGCTGCGCGCCTCTTGGACCTCAAGGAGGTGTTCTCGCGCCTCCGCGGGGCCACCAGGCCATTCGGCAGGCACCACCCGCACCAGCAAGATCTCCGCGCCGCTGCGCTCCGCCAGGACCTGGGCATACGGCAGCGCCTGCTCAGCGAGCTCGGAGCCGTCGAGCGGCACCACGATCCTCCTCAGCGTAGTGGGTTCGTGAGTGTTGGACATCATCTGATTTCTCCTTAGGGTAGATCTCGAGAGCGGTCCCTGGCGAGGCCCCGACCCACGCTCCTCCAGGCCAGCGGCTAGGGCGTCATCGCGGCGATCCGCCCCAGCCGCAGCCACATGGCCACCGTGGCGACCCTCTCCCCCAGCTCCCTGGCGGCATCCAGCTCCGTCAGGTTCGGAGGTCGGTCGCCGCCCGGACCAGCGACCGCCACAGCGCCGTAAGGGGACCTATGCTCCACGAACATAGGTTCCGGTAGTCCTGGGGTCACCACGACCATCCCCAGGTGCATCATGAGCCTGAGCACGGCCTGCAGGGCATGCTCGCTGCCGGCGTGCTCCGCGCCGCAGCTGACGAAGGCTGCTCCCACCTTGTCCTGGAACATCTGGTGCCACCAAGGTGCCCGGCCCTCGACTTTGGCGCCTACCTGCCCAGAGAGCAGGGTCTCGAAGAACGAGAGCGCCGGCGATGCCGCGTTGCCGAAGTACGCCGGGGTGCCCACTACGAGGGCATCAGCGGCTCGCAGGTCTGCCAGCTCCGGCGGCGGCTCCTCGCCTATGCGATACAGCAGGACCTCAGCGCCTGGCACTCGCCTGCAGCCCTCCGCCACCGCCTGGGCCATCGCGGCCACCGAGCCGAACCTTGAGTAGTACACCACGGCCACCTTTACGTCACGATCCGTATCCACGACATTTCCCTCCCTTGTCACCCTCAGCCCGCGCCTAAGGACGCCTGGCAAGCAGCACCAACGGGGCGGCGCCGCAGCGCAGCACCTCGGTCGCCACGCTGCCCAGCACCAGCCGCTCGAGGCCGGTACGAGCGTGCGTGGTCATCACCACAAGCCCCGCCCCGTGGCCGCGCTCCGCCCGGCATATCTCCCTCCCCGGATCGCCGAGGGCCACGTCCACCTCGGCGTCCACCCCGTGCCGCCCGCAATCGCTGGCAATCCTTTGGAGGTAGCTCTCGGCCTCCAGCCGCGCCACCTCTTCGGGGGCCTCTGAGTAGCGGAAGGTATCAGGGGCTGTTTCGGTCAGGACCGCCCCCTGCTGCGCTCTCGCGCTGGCCACTCTGAACAGCACCAACTTGGCCGGAAGCATCCTCGCGATCTCTCTAGCAAGGGGCAAGGCGGCCTCGGCGAAGTCCGTGCCGTCCAGGGGCACCAAGATGGTGGCGACCTCGGTCGGCGCCATCGACTCATCAGTCCACCCTCGGACCAGCATCACCGGTGATCGAGCGCGAGCGAGCACGCCCTCGGCGACGCTGCCGTACAGCCATCTGCCCACACCCGTCCGCCCGTGCGTGGTCATCACGATCAGGTCGGCTCCCTCCAGGATCGACGCGCGCACGATCACCTCCACCGGCTCCCCTATGTGGACGGTCGCCTCGACCTTCGTACTAGCATCCCTCAGCTGGGATGCCTTCTCGTCCAGGTACCGCTCAGCAGCGTTGAACGCCTCGAGCAGGTTCCCCGCCGACATATGCGGCGAGACCGCCCTCAGCAGGACCAGGCCGCCGGATGGCCCCTTCGCCAAGAGTTTGCCCCAAGGGATCGCCTTCTCCGAGAGATCAGAGCCATCCAGCGGTACTAGCACCCTCATGATCTTGCCTCCAGCTGCGAGCTTTGCACCCTCATGGTAGTACGGGGAGATCGCGGCCCGACACACCCCAAGGTGTGGTTCTCAGCCACCCGCTGGGGTAGTACTGCGGCGGATCCAGGGCGCGCTCGCAGCCCGCACGCGAGGCAAATCCCTCCCCACGGGAAGCTTCGCACGTCCCCAATGGCCCGGCCCTCACTGGAGGCTAGACGCTGTGAGGGCCGGGAGATGAGCCGCCGTCGGGGCAGCGTGGGCTCGGCGCCAGGGCACCGCTCCCTCCCCACCTACTCTGCCAGGAGGCCCATACGCTGCCTGACGCTGTAGTAGCCGGCGGGGCGCATGAGCGCCACGGCGCGCTCGCAGCCCGCCTCCGCCCCCCGCATGCGGCTGGCCCCGTCGTACCACTGCTCGTACCTGAAGGCTACCACCTCACCCCGGAAGAGGCTGTAGGCGTGGATGGCCTCCAGGTACCGGTCCCATACCTCGGTGACGTCCAGGTACACCTCGGGCCTGAAGCCTTCCATATCCTCCCAGTTCTCCGCGAAGTACACCCGGGACGGCGAGTGCTCGGGATATTCCCGCTTGAACGCCTTCAGCCCTGCAAAGAACAGCGAGGCCATCACGTTATCGTGGGTGTTGTTGTGATCCCTGTGGAAGCTCCCCCTCCAGTGGGTGAGGATCACAGACGGCCGATGCTTGCGAATGAGGTCGGCCACCATCCACTGCGCCTCCTCATTGACCGGTAGCTCGCCGTCCGGATAGGGGAGCATGACGCACTCAGCCCCCAGGATCTCGGCGGCCCGCTGCGCCTCCTCGCGCTTGATCTGGAGGTACTCCTCCGGCGTCAGGGTGGGGCTGCCCTTCTCACCTCCCGTCATATGGACCAGCACCGCTCGCCAGCCCGCGCGGACGTGCAGCAGCACGGCGGCTCCGCCCATGATCTCGGCATCGGCGGCGTGGGCCCCTACTACCATGATGCACCTGTGCGATTCCACAACTCACCTCCTACAGATCTTTCTTGAGCACGGCAAATCGCCTCACCTCATGAAAACCGCACTGCGAGTAGAGCTTCGCCGCGTAGTCGCCCGTCCAGAGGAACCACGCGGCGTGATAACCCTTCTTCCGCATCTCCAGGAGCATGTGCGCGAGCAACACCCTGCCTATGCCGCGGCTCCTGAGGTCGGGGTTCACCCCAAAGGGGCCAAAGCGCTCGGCCCTGTGCTGGGCGTACCCCACGACCTCCTCCCCCCGGAAGGCCACCATCATGCCCACAGTGCGAGGGTCCCCAACGAACAGGTCCCCCAGCACCCCCGAGGCCTCACGGTGCCAGTCCCAGGTGAAGTGCTGCTGGACGAATGCCAGCACAGGCACTATGTCCCCAGGCTCGACCTCCCTCACCACCACCCCCTCGCCGCGCAGCCTCTCCTCCACCTCCTGGATATGGGCCGGTATCTGGAAGCCCGTGAGCTCGGCGCGCATGCTGAGGGGACGCTCCACGACCTCCCAGCCATCGCGCAGCAGCCACTCCACCGCCCTCCCGTAGGCTTGCACATCGACGCCGGGGGTGAAGTAGTTGGGCACGTACGGCGAGATCGCGACGGTCCTCGCCCCCAGGCTCCTCAGCCGCTGCAGCACCTCATCCAGCAGCCTGCTCCCGATACCCCTGCCTTGCCAATCCGGCTCGACCCCGAAGGCCGTGATCCAGGCCTGCTCCGGCTGGAGGCCGTCGTTGAAGAACGGCACCCGCCGCCTGAGCGACAGGACGAAGCCCCTCAGCTGCCCGTCGCACTCGGCTACCAGGCAGCCCTCGGGATCGAAGTTGGGATCGAGCAGCACCTTGGAGCGCCAGGTAGCGGGGTTGATGGGGTCCACCACCAGCGCCGAGTTCCACACCCTGAGCAGGGCCTCCTCATCGGTGGCCCGATAGGGCCGAACGGAGATGTATGCTTTATCCATGGATCCTCACCCCTTCATACCAGTCATAGCTATACCTTGCACGAAGTACCGCTGCAGCGCCAGGAACACCAGCACCACCGGGACGATCGCCAGCGCGGAGCCCGCCATCTGCAGGTTGATCACCTGTGGGCTGCTGGCGTAGACCTTCAGGCTGTTGAGCCCCAGCGGGATCGTCCACATGTCCGAGGACCTCACCACCACGAGCGGCCAGAGGAAGTTGTTCCATTGGTAGACGAAAGCCAGTATGCCCAGCGCGCTCAGCGCCGGAGCGCTCAGAGGGACGGCGATCTGCCAGTAGATCCGGAACTCCGACGCGCCGTCTATCCTAGCCGCATCCAGCAGCTCCTCCGGCAGGCTCAGCATGTACTGGCGCATCAGGAATATGCCGAAGGCGGTCACGATGTTCGGTACTATCAGTCCCCAGTACGAGTTCACCCAACCGAGCTCCTTCACTATGTAGAACACCGGGATGAGCACGACGAAGAAGGGGATCATGATGGTGGCCAGCACCAAGACGAAAAGGAGATCGCGCCCCGGAAATTGAAACTTGGCGAAGCCGTACCCGGAGAGCGAGCTGGTGAGCAGTATGCCCAAGGTGGTGGTCAGGGCCACGAAGAGGCTGTTGAAGTACATCCTGCCGAGGGGCAGGACCTCTCGCAGCCGGATGTAGTTCTCAAGCTGCGGGCTGTGCGGGAACCACACCAGGGGACGAGCCATGACCTCCGCGGAGGTCATCAGCGAGGCCAGGATCATCCAGATGAACGGCAGCAGCATGAGAAACGCCCCCACCGATAGCACCAAGTACTTCAGAGCGTTCAGGAACACGCTCGATGGCCTGAGTTGTGCGCTCATTCTCTCTCCCTCAACAGGCGTAGCTGGATCAAGGTCATGGCGAACACGACGACGAACAGCAGGATCGCCATAGCCGTAGCTCGTCCCATGCGCAGGAACTGGAAAGCCGTCTGGTACATGTACAGCACCAGCGTGTTCGTCGAGTTGACCGGCCCGCCGTTGGTAAGGATGAAAGGCAGGTCGAACACCTGCAGGGACGACAGCGTGATGATCACGGCGACGAACAGGATCGTGGGGCGAAGCAGCGGCAAGGTGATCCTCCAGAACTGCTGCCAGCCGCCGGCCCCGTCCACCTTGGCGGCATCGTACACCTCACCGGGAATGCTCTGCAGCCCCGCCAGGAAGATGATCATGTAGTAGCCCAACTCGTGCCAGATGGACGTGGCTATCAGGCTGGGCATCGCCTGGCTTGGGCTGTTCGTGAAATCCAGCGTCGGCAACCCCAGGAACTGGAGGACACCGTTGAACAGCCCGTACGTGGGATGGTAGAGGTTGGACCACACGATGGCGATGGCCACGGAGGAGGTAACGTAGGGCATGAAGAAGGCCGACCTCCAGAGAGCCCTCAGCCGCAGGCGGGAGTTGAGCAGCAGCGCCACCGCCAGGGACAGCGCCATGGTCAGCACAACGTTGCCCAAGGCGAACACGACGCTGTTCCTGAACGTCTGCCAGAACAGGGGATCCTCGAACAACAGATAGCGGTAGTTCTCGAACCCCAGGAAGCGCGCTCTGCTCAGGGGGACCAGCATGTTCCAGTCGTGCAGGCTCACGTAGATGGTGAACAGGAAGGGGATGAGGGCGAAGACCAACAGGAAGGCGATGGAGGGGGCTATGAATAGGTAGCCCGCTACCGCCTTCCTGCCGAGCACTCTGTGGTGCGCGCGCCCCTCGCGTGCTGCTTCCTTTGTGGCGCTGATCGTGCGCATGGGCTGCTACTGCCTCTTCTCTTGCAAGATGCGGTCGGCCTCCTGAGCCGCCGTGTCCAGCGCCTCCTTGGGCGACTTCTGCTTGTACCAGGCCGCCTCTATCTGTTTCTGCAGAGACGTCTTGATCTCCTGAGCGCCAGGTATGATCGGCTCGGTGCGCGCGTTGCGGAGGGCATCTACGAACGGCTTGATGAACGGGTCGTTGATCCTGTTGGCCAGGGCCTTTTGGTCGGACAGCCGGCTGGGTAAGGCGTTCAGCCCGGTGGTAAGGTACTCCCCCATGGGCGAGGCCTTACCGTTCCTGGGGCTGTTGAGGCATTCGATGAACTTCCAGGCCATGTCCGCGTGTGGGCTGTTCTTGTCAACCCCCCACAGCCAGTTGTACTGCAGCGCCACCGACTCATGGCCGTCGTTGTACGGGATGGGTGCAGAGCCAAAGCTCTTGATGCCCAGAGAGGATGCTCGGAGGGATGCCCCCCACCAGTTGGCCATGATCGTCATAGCAACCTTGCCGGAAACGAAGTCCTCCAGCCCAAAGCCCAGGTTGACCGAACCGTCGTTGATCAGGTCCATCTCGAACCCGAGGGTCTGCACACCGGGCTGCTGGTTGAACAGGGCTCGCGAGTAGTCCTTCGAGACGAACTCGCCGCCGTTGGACCACAGCAAGGAGAGCCAGGGGTGCACCACCCCTGAGTCCCAGCCCTTTATGAGCATGAATCCGGCCTGGGATATCTTGCCGTTCGAGTCCTTCTTGGTGCACCGCTTCGCCGCGGCCCTGACGTCGTCCCAGGTCTTGGGCACCTCGTCCACGCCGGCCTCATCGAAGATGCGCTTGTTGTATATCAGCTGATAGGAGTCGACCTCCGTGGGATATCCCCAGACCTGCCCGTTGTAGGTCACGCCCTCCACGGAGCCTTGGCCGTAGCTGCTCTTGATGTCGTCGACTACGTCCACCGGAGGGGGCGCCAGGAGGTCGCTGCCCACGAAGTCCGGAAGCCACAGGTTATAGAAATGATAGATGTCTACGGACTGGCCTCCCAGCCTGCCGGTCATGATCTTCGTCAGCAGCTGGTCGAAGGCGACCGTCTGGTGCACGATGCGGACGTTTACCTTGCGGGCGCACTCCTCGAACCAAGGAGTCAGCGCCTTCAGCAAGCTCTGGTCCCCCCAATGCGTCAGCACCGTCAACGTGACGCTGGCTCCGCTGGGGCCGCTTACGTGGGGCGCGGCCGTGGGGGTGATGGCTGGCTTGGCCTGTGGGGCTGTGGGGGTAGATGTGCCAGCGCCCCCGCAGGCCGCGATCAGCGCCGGCAACGCCGCCGCCGATGCCTGCAGAAAACGCCTGCGATTTATCCTGTAGTGACTCATCTTGCTCCTCCTGCCTGATCTTTACTGGGTGCTGTTCTCAAGCCCTTAGACCTATATACCTCACCTCCATTCCCTGGTAAGACGGGTACAGAAAGTGTATCTGTCGCCTCTGTAGGTCGACACAGCGTACTCCACTGGATGACCGTGGTCGGTGTACGTGGTCCTGCGGGTCAGCAGCACCGGAGACCCCGGGGATATCCTAAGCAGGTTCGCCTCCTCCTTGCCGGCCAGTCCGGCCTCCACCTCCTGCAAGGCCTCCACCAGGGCTATCCCGTATTTAGTTTCGAGCAGCACGTACAGCGAGTTGTGTTCGAGATCCTCCTCTAAAAGCCTCTCGCACCCCGGAAAGTAGATGTGGGTGAGCTCCAACGCCAGCGGTTCCCCGTCAGAGGTCCGCAGGCGGTAGAGCCGGAACACTTCCTGTCCCGGGGGCAACTGGAGCCTCTCGGCCACCATGGAATCGGCCTCGCACATACCGGCGGACAACACCCTGGCGTTAGGCGTCTGCCCCCTGTTAAGCATGTCCTCGGTGAAGCTGGTGAGCCTGTCCAGCTGCTGGTTGATGCGAGCCCTGCGCACAAACGTGCCCCTGCCCTGCTCCCTGTACAATAGCCCCTCGTGAACGAGGTCGGTGATGGACTGCCGGACAGTCATCCGGCTCACCCCGTACTGCTCGCACAGCTCCCTCTCCGAAGGGAGCCGCATGCCCTCCGCCCACTCCCCGGAGCGGATCTTGTCGCGGATGAGCTCTTTCAGCTGGTAGTACAACGGCACCGGGGCCCTGCGATACAACGCACCTCTCCGTACTTTATGATGTCATGATGTATATACCAATACTGTTATAGCTCTTATAAACCCAAAAGAGGCTGTTGTCAATACCCCAAACGGACGACCTTGCTGCTCGCGATGTACCCTTAAGGCCATGCTGCGCGTCGAGGGGGATGCTAGCTTGGCCCCGTGAATACCGCCGCGTCTCGATCCCTGTGGGGTGATGGGCCCCGGGGCTTTGGGGTGTACGTCTCAGCGATCGTACCTGCGGCGTTCGAGGTCCACGCCAGGGTGTTTCATCCCGCCTGCGATCGAGATACGGCACTCCCGGAGTGAGGCCGCAGCTCGCCGCGGCAAGGTGGCCCATCCAGAGATGCAGCGGCGAGCCATCACCCAGGATGGCCAGTCCTTCCTGCCGCCGGAGGGTAGTCTACCGGTGGAGACCAGAGGCCGAGTGCTGGGCATCCTACGGAGATGCCCAGCGACGCCCAACGATTGCTTCCTAGGGGCGCGGAGTCCTCTGTCCCGCAGCCGCTCGCTTTGGTACCCGAGATCGAGGGTATCTTAGAGGACGCCATCTCACTCGACGATTCAGGTGCCAACTTCGTCTGGGCGGCCGACAGGGCTTGGTGCCCGGCGACCGAGGTAGATCACGCCTGGACCCACGTCGGCGGCAGCAGGGGCTGTATTGATACCTTCCTGTCCACAGAAGACTTGGAAGCCCTCGAGGCCTGGCCCTGGCACAGAGCTGATGCCGGCGGCACATGGGCCTCTCGAGGTTTCGGTCCATAGGTAGTTGAAGTGGGGCTGACGCGCGGCCGTTGCGGCTCCATAGGTTGGGAGACGTCCGGGGAGTCGTTGGGGTTGATGCGCCTGGACACGGGGAGCACTCCGGCCAGTCGGGGACAGGCAGCAGCCTCAGGCGCAGGGTGAGCCCGCGACGCAGCCCATCCAGCCGTCCCACGGACGGAGCAAGCATCCTCCCATGCAACACCGTACAGGCGCACCTCCCCGGCAGGCCAGCGACGACAGCCGAGCCCGTAGGCTGCGCAGCCAACGGGCCTTCAAGAGATATGGACGCCGTGGGAAGTCTCGGGACTGGGGTGGTCAACCAGGGTACCCATCGCCCGCGCACCCCTCAAACGGTGCAGCGGCGGCCACACCTCACGCGAACCTTGCTCCCGCATCACCAACCGGGCAAGGCACCGATCTGGGGCCGACCGCGCGGACGGCCCCGGGAAGAATCCATCTCCGCAGCTCTTGAATGAACGTTCAATCAACAGTATAATGGCCGTGGCACCACTCGGCCAGGAGGGAGGCATGGAAGGTGAGGATCGCAGGCAACAGATCCTGCGCGCGGCGTTCGAGGAGTTCTCTGAGAAGGGTTTCCATGGCGCCACCATCAAGGGCATCGCCGAGCGCGCCAGCTTGCAGTCCCCGGCCCTCATCTACTGGTACTTTCCGGGAGGCAAGGAGGAGCTGTTCGCCTCCGCGGTGGAGAGCCAGCTGTCCTTCCTGCAGTCCTTCCGGGATCCGGAGGCGCTCCTGGACCTCCCACCGGACGCCCTGCTCCGCAAGGTGGCGGACGCCTACGGGGAGTTCGTGTCCCGCCCGGTGACGATCAGGCTGGCCCGACTGCTCCTGGGGGAGGCCCCGCGTCACCCAAAGCTGTTCGACCCGGTGGTGGCCCGCGGCCCCATGAGGGTGTTGCGGTTCCTCGAGACGTACCTGGAGCGCCAGGTGCAGCTCGGGAGGCTGCGGCCCCACGACGTGCGCGCGAGCGCGAGAGCCTTCCTGGGCATGCTGTTCCCCATGGGGCTGTCCCATGTGCTGCTCCCGCAGCTGCGGGAGCACGGCCCCACGGACGAGGAGTACGTCGCCACCATGATCGAGACTTTCCTGGATGGCCTTAGACCTCATCCACAGGAGGCAGGAGATGACGGCGATTGAGGTACAAGGGTTGACCAAGCTCTACGGCCGCACGGAAGCGCTGCGGGGGATCGACCTGGCCGTGCCAGAGGGCTGCCTCTTCGGTTTGCTCGGGCCCAACGGCGCGGGCAAGACCACGCTCATCAAGGCGCTCGTGGGGGCGCTGCGCCCCAGCGGGGGCAGCGTGCGCGTGCTCGGGCTTGACCCCCTCAGGCAGCGCCGGCAGCTTCGCCAGCAGATAGGCTACATGCCGCAGTCGCCCGCCCTCTACGAGGACCTGTCGGCACGCGGCAACATCGCCTTCTTCGGCGGCGCGCACATGAGCCACGGCCTGGATAAGAGGGTCGAGGAGGTGTTGGAGCTCACCGACCTGACCGGCAGGGCCGATGATCCCGTGCACACTCTATCCGGAGGCATGAAGAACCGGGTGTCCCTGGCCGCGGCGCTGGTCCATAGCCCGCGCGTGCTGTTCCTCGACGAGCCGACCGCAGGGGTGGACCCGCACCTGAGGGCCAGGTTCTGGGAGCTGTTCCGTCGGCTGACCTCAGAGGGCACCACGGTCCTCATCAGCACGCACCTGATGGACGAGGCGATGCTGTGCGATCGCCTGGCGATTCTCCTGCAGGGCAAGGTGATAGCAGACGCCCCGCCGCGCCAGCTCGTGGAGCACGGCAGGGCCCACCTCCGCGTGCGGGAGCAAGGGCGCACGCACGAGGTGCTCATAGGGGGCACCCCCGAGGACCTGGCCGAGGCGCTGAGGCCGTACGGCCTCAGGCCCAGCGTGGAGGCCGTGAGCGTGAGCCCGGCCTCCCTGGAGGAAGTGATCCTCTCGCTTTGGCAGGAGGTGGCACAATGAGGAGGACGTCGCTGGTGGCCCGCAGGGTGCTCGCGCAGCTGGCGCACGACAGGCGGCTGCTCGGGCTCTCGATAATCGCCCCGCTCGTGATAGTGTACTTCCTGAAGCTCTTCTTCGACACCATGCCCCCGGGATTCGACGTCGCCCGCTACGCGGTGCCGATCGCGGCGTTCCTCGTGCACTTCCTGGCGTTCCTGCTCAGCGCCATCGTGCTGGTGCAGGAGCGGACGGCTGGGACCATGGAGCGGATGTTCATCAACGGCTACCAGAGGCACGAGATCATCGGCGGCTACCTGCTGGGCTACTTAGGGCTGGCCACGCTGCAGGCGGTCGCGGCGCTCTCGGAGGCGCTCCTGTTGTTCGGCCTCAGCTACAGCGCCGGCACGCTGCTGGTGCTGTTCGTGGTGATATGGCTGCTGGCGATCGCCTCGGTGATGCTGGGCATCTTCATCTCAACTTTCGCCCGCCACGAGGGGCAGGTCTTCCCGTTCGTGCCGATGATCATCGTTCCCTCGGCCTTCCTATCTGGGCTGCTGGTGGATCCGGATCGGCTCCCGGCGTGGGCGGACTGGCTGGGCAGGGCGTTCCCCCTCCGCTACGCCAACAAAGTGATTCAGGAGATGATCCTGCCCGGGGGATCCCTCGGGGATGTCTGGCTGAACCTCCTGGTGCTCGTGCTCTACATCTTCGCCCTCCTTGGGCTGGCCGCCAGGGCCATGCGCGAGGTGGAGTAAGGGGTCATCACCAGCGCCGGGTCGCGGCGTAGTTGGCAGGCGGGGTCTTCCCCGCCTGCGGTGAATGGATCAGGGAGCGCCGTACCATGCCTTGCGCCAGCGGCGCATCTGGTCGATCTCGGCCTGCTGGGTCTCGATTATGTTCTGCGCCATCTTCCTCACCTCCGGGTGCTCGGCTCTGCGCAGCGCCATCCGCGCCATCGAGACCGCCCCCTGGTGGTGAGGGATCATGGCATCTATGAAGGCCTTATCGAAAGGCTTGGCCCGCCGCAGCTCATCCAGATCGGTGCCCATCATGCCCTCCCCGTGCATCCCGGGCATGGATCCCATCATATCCTCATCAGGCCGCGGGACCTGGCTTGCGCCGTACCACTGCCTGTACCAATCGCGCATCTGGTCGATCTCTGCCTGCTGGGCCTTGATGATCTCCCTTGCGAGCTGCTTGACCTCCGGGTGCTCAGCCCTCTGCAGCGCGATCTTGGCCATGTCGATGGCCGACTGATGGTGCGCCGTCATGCCGATGATGAACATCTGGTCGAAGGGCATGTGGGCCTCTCCCCCATGACCTCCATCCATGGGCGGCATCATCCCGTGCCCCTCGGTGGGCACAGGGGTCATAGGTGTCTCACTGCTTGCCGCTCCCTGCCCAGTGGTAGGTGACGGGGTAGCCCCCGGAGAGGCTCCGCCCCCGCACGCCACCAGCAGGAGCAGCATCGTCACGGATAGCAACTTTAGGATCCTCACAGTTAGTCCTCCCTTCTATAACTCGCATGCTGTGTGCCTGGCTGCGACGGGGAGGACTACTAAATGCGAAACACCTGCATGGCAGCTCGGAGCTTGTCACGCGACTGCCCGGCATCCAACTGCGCTATGCGCCCCATCGGCGGACTGGGAACGACACGGTACAGCTGCGTGCGCGCCTGGGGCATCACGGCTACGGCGGCTGCCTTCCTGGCCAGGTCCGCGCTGATGCCGGCAGCACAGGCATCCCGTGGGTGCTGCCCAGCCCACACCTGGCCGTCGTGCCCGGCGTCCACCGCGGTGTGCGCTGATGAGTGGTCGAGCACGTGCTCCACCGTCATCGGCAGGTGCGTGGAGTGCAGGGCCAGCGCCAGCAGCGCGCAGAACAGCAGGCCGAGACCAAGGTGCCTATCCACAGCTCTCACGGCTCAAGCCCTCACGGTCTTGCGCAGGACGCGGATCATCTCCCTGATCGCGGCCTCCCTGCCCTCGCCCTCGACGGCCTCCGCTACGCACTTGCGCAGGTGATCCTCGAGCATGATCAGCGCCACCTCCTGGGCGGCAGCGTTCATGGCACTTATCTGCTGGACGACATCGAGGCAGTAGCGATCTTCTTCGATCATCCTCCGGATGCCCCGCACCTGCCCCTCTATGCGGTTGAGCCTCCTGACGAGCTCTTCCCTATGGTCGGCATAACTGGATGTTCTCTCCATACCTTATAGTTTTACCCCATAACTTGACTCGTGTGCTAGTATTATACAGCATACTGGTAATGAGTATATTGTGAGGAGGCGTCAAGATGACAAGCAAGCACACCGCAGTCCTGATCGTACCCGACATGTCCTGCAGCCACTGCGTGAGCAGGGTGGATAGGGCGCTGAGGAGCCTAGATGGCGTCGAAGGCGTCTCGGTGGACCTGGACTCGAAGCGGGTCACCGTCCAGTTCGATCCCTCCGTCACCTCCCTGGAGAAGATAGAGGCCAAGCTGGAGGCCATAGGCTACCCTAGTGCCGGGACGGGAGTTACGGATGGCTCACCACGCACATGACACACACCAAGCATCTGGACACACCCATCATGAGATGGGGCACGAGGGGCACCCACATGGAGGTGCGGAGCACGGGCGCGGCACGCACGATGCGCACGCAGGCCACTCGGAGGCCGCCTTTGCCCGGGTCTTCTGGGTATCGCTGATCCTCACGATCCCCGTGCTGCTCTACTCCGACCTTCTGCAGCACATCCTGGGGTACTCCGCACCCACGTTTCCGGGATCTAGCTGGCTGGCGCCCGTCCTGTCCAGCGTCATCTACTGGTACTGCGGCTGGGTCTTCCTGAGGGGGGCGGTCTCGGAGGTCGGTCAGGGGCGCCCAGGCATGATGACGCTGGTGGCGCTCGCCATAACCACCGCCTACTTCTACAGCCTCGCGGTCACCTTTGGGCTCCTGCGCGGGATGCCCTTCTATTTCGAGCTCGCCACCCTCGTCACGATCATGCTCCTTGGCCACTGGATGGAGATGAGGGCCATAGGCAGGGCGCAGAGCGCGCTGGAGGAGCTGGCGAAGCTGCTGCCCGATACGGCCGAGCGTCTGGTGGGCGAGGAGACCGAGGAGGTGCCCGTGGCGGAGCTGCGCGTGGGGGACCTGGTCCTGGTGCGCCCGGGGGCCCGCGTGCCGGCCGACGGCCGAGTCGAGGGCGGCCGCAGCTCCCTCGACGAGAGCATGATCACCGGCGAGTCCAGGCCGGTGCACAAGGAGGAGGGAGATGAGGTGGTCGCCGGCACGGTCAACGTGGGCGACGGAGCCCTGCGGGTGAGGGTCACCCGCGTGGGCGAGGATACGGTCCTCTCCGGGATCATGAGGCTGGTGCGCGAGGCACAGGCGAGCAGGGGCAGGGCGCAGGTGCTCGCCGACAGGGCTGCCTACTGGCTGACGATCGTCGCGGTGGCGGTGGCCGTCATCGCGTTCGCGATCTGGCTGTCGGTCAGGGGGTTGGACAACTACACCATCGAGAGGGTGGTCTCAACATTGGTCATCGCGTGCCCCCATGCGCTGGGGCTGGCCATCCCCCTGGTGGTGGCGATATCCACCACGATGGCGGCCCGCAGCGGCATCCTGGTCCGGGACAGGGCTGCGCTCGAGCGGGCCAGGAACGTGGACGTGGTCGTGTTCGACAAGACCGGGACCCTGACCCTGGGGCGTCAGGGACTGGTCGACATGACCACGGTGCGGGGCTTCGATGCGGAGACGGCGCTCTCGCTGGCGGCATCCGTCGAGCAGGAGAGCGAGCACGCCGTGGCGAGGGCCCTGGTGGCCGCGGCCAGAGACAGGGGGCTGCCCCTGCAGCGCGCGGAGGACTTTCGTGCCCTCCCGGGCAGGGGCGTCAGCGCCAGGGTGGATGGTCGCCAGGTACAGGTGGGAGGCCCGGGGCTGCTCGAGCAGGCGGGGATCGCCCTGCCTGAGGAGTTATCGGCCAAGGCCAAGGAGTGGGGTGGGCACGGGCAGACCGTGGTCTACCTGGTGGTGGACGACGAGCCCGTGGCAGCCTTCTCGCTGGCCGACGTCGTGCGCCCCGAGAGCTTCGAGGCCGTGAAGACCCTCACCGAGATGGGGGTAAAGGTCTCCATGCTGACTGGGGATTCCGAGGCGGTGGCCCGGTGGGTAGCCTCCCAGCTGGGGATAGCGGAGTACTTCGCAGGGGTGCTGCCCGAGCACAAGCACGAGAAGATCCGCGAGCTGCGATCGCAGGGGCTGGTGGTCGCCATGGTGGGCGATGGGGTCAACGACGCCCCCGCGCTGGCGCAGGCCGACGTGGGCATAGCGATAGGTGCGGGCACGGACGTGGCCCGCGCCTCGGCGGCGATCGTGCTGGTGCGGGACGACCCCCGGGACGTGGCCAGGGTCATAACGCTGAGCCGAGCCAGCTACAGGAAGATGGTGCAGAACCTGGCCTGGGCCGCGGGGTACAACCTGGTAGCCCTGCCGCTGGCCGCGGGCGTGCTGGCTCCCTGGGGACTGGTGCTCCCACCGGCGGTGGGAGCCCTGCTGATGTCGCTCAGCACCATAGCCGTAGCGCTCAACGCGCAGCTCCTGCGCAGGCAGGTCCCCAGCGGATAGCCCAAAGGCGTAAGCTGGCTGGAGGGTTCACTGGTCCCTCCAGCCAGTCGACGTCGTGCTCGCCACGGTGCTAAGGCCGGCGCGCGGGCCACGTACAGCATAGTCGCCCCGGCCGGAAGCTGCCCCAACTAACGAGCCCCATCACCCGACCGCTCTGGAGGGAAGCCGTACCTCCCGTACAGCCGGACGAAGTGAGCCCCGATGACCGTGCGCCGGCGCACCAGCCCCTCCGGCCCCTGCTCGAACAAAGCGACCTCCTCCTGGCCGCCGGGGCCTATGGGCTGCACAAGCCTGCCGCCGACGGCCAGCTGCTCCACGAGGGGCGGGGGTACCACCGGGAACGCGGCGGAGACGAGGATCGCATCGAACGGGGCGTGCTTGGGGAGCCCCAGAGTGCCGTCCCCCACCACGACCTGGGCGTTCCCAACGCCCTGCCTCGCCAGGTTGGCCCTCGCCACGTCCGCGATATCGGGCCAGCGCTCCATGCTCCACACGCACCTGGACAAGTAGGCCAGCAGCGCCGTCTGGAAACCGTAGCCCGTACCCACCTCGAGCACCTTCTCCGAGCCCTTCAGCTCGAGCGCCTCGATCATCTTGGCGACGAGGGATGGCTGCGTGGTCACCTGCCCGTGCGGGATCGGCAGGGGCTCATCGTAGTAAGCGCGCTCCACCAGGTACGGGGGCACGAACCCGGCCCTGGGCACCCTGCGCAGCGCTTCGAGCACCCGCGGGTCGCGCACGCCCGCGGCCATCACTTGGCGGACGAGGTCCTCCTGATCGGGATGTGCCGACATACAGCGACATTATCCATCCTGCGCCCTGAGCATGCAACCCACCACAGGGCTTGCCCAGGACGAGGCTTGCCCTTATAATGGGGAGGTCTTGTAGCTGGCAATTCAGTAACGCACTTTGCAGGGAGGTAAGGGACTATGGCAGGGGTAATTCGCTGGGTAACCAGGGCCCGTACCAGGGCCGCGGGCGCGGGGAGCAGCAACGGTCTCAAGCTCACAGCTTTCTGTCCCAAAACTTCCTGCGAAGTCGCCAGCTCGTCGACTACCTGCTCCAAAGCTCCGATATAGGTCCTGAAGACATCGTCTACGAGATCGGGCCAGGTCGCGGGATCATCACCGAGCGATTGGCCCGTCGCTGCCGGGAGGTGGTGGCGATCGAGAAAGACCCCTCTCTGGTGGCGCGGCTGCGGACCGAGCTCGCCGACCTGCCGAACGTGCTCGTCCTGGAGGGGGATTTCCTGGAGCACGATCTGCCCAGGAGCCGTTACAAGGTGTTCTCCAACCCACCCTTCAGCATCACGGCGCAGATCGTGCAGAAGCTCACCGGCGCGCCACGCCCGCCGGAGGATACATATTTAATTGTGCAGCAGGAGGCTGCTTGGAGGTACCTGGGCACTCCCCACGAGACGCTCTCCTCGGTGCTGCTGAAGGCGGACTTTGTGCCCTCGATCACCTATCGCTTCCGGCGCGAGGACTTCCATCCGCACCCCGGCGTCGAGGTGGTCATGCTGCGGTTGCTCCGCAGGGAGGCGGATCCCTTGCCGTCGGGGATGCGGCAGGTGTATCGGGATTTCGTCACCTACGGTTTCACGGCGTGGCGGCCGTCCCTCAAGGAGACGCTTGGCCCGCTCTTTGCCAGGGGCGGAGTCGACCGCCTGTGGAAGAGGTTGGACCTTCGGCCCGATGCGACCCCGACGTCCCTGGCTTTCGAGCAGTGGCTGGGGCTGTTCTACTCCTACCTGCTGCTGGAGTATCCTCGAGGCAAGCACCTCTTCTCGGGAGCCGAGGACAGGCTGCGCGCCCAACAGGCGCACCTGGATAAGCCCCGCCGGACCCGCATCCGGCGGGATCAATAACCTTGGAGGTGAGCGACTTGACTTTGCAAGGGCTATGGCGAGGGCCACTGTCTGGGCTGATGGCCACCGCAGGGGACGAGGACTGGGCATCCCTGCTGAGCGAGATCGCATGGCAGGTGCGCCAGATGCTGGGCAGGGAGCCGCTCTCCGCCCACGCCGCGGACGTCAGCCTACTGCTGGTGGGCTCGGCCGCGCTCGGCGTGGTGGACGAGGTCTCGGACGTGGATCTGCAGTTGGTGTGCCGGGAGCAGCTGGCCGAGGAGCTCAAGCGCTCCCATCGGGAGCTAGGGATCGTGGGCGCGGAGGAAGATCTATTCGTAGAGCTCAAGCTGCGGGGCGGCCGCGGCGGGCACTACACCCTGCGGACCGTGGAATCGCTGGCCGAGGAGCTGGCAAGGGGTGAGGACTCGGCCCTGTGGCTGGCGGCCACGGCTTGCGCCCTGCACGACCCGATCGAAGTAGCCGGGCTCCTCTCGCAGCACTACCCCTTGAGAGAGGAAGCGTGGCTGCAGCGATGCCGATCGACCTACGTGGCCTTCCGACAGGCAAGCAGGGTCATGGACAACGCTGCCGAGCGCGGCGACGGGTGGGCGCTGCTTTGGGCCACCACAGAGGCCCTGCGTCAGGCCCACAGGTGCGCGCTGGCCGTGGACGGGGTGCCGGCGCCCTACGACAAGTGGCTGCACGCGGTGGCCACCAGGTTTCCCACCGGGGCCGCCGTAGCGCAGGCCGCGGACGCCTGCCTGCGGTGGTTGCCCAACGGCTCCGCCCCCCAACCCCTGCCTCACAAGGAGCACCCCCTCGTGCGAGCCGTGGAGGAGGTCCGCAGGGTGCTGATCGCGGCCCTGCACGGGCGCGGCATCCGCGCGCCCTGGATCACCCATTGGTGGAGGCACATGGGGTAGCCCCAAGAGCTTGCTCGGCAGCGCGCGGCAACGATTTGTATATACTGTAGTTTGTAGCCAAGACGAACACACTCCAAGAGGTTGAAGATGATCGCACAGGTGCTATCTGACAACTGGCAACTGAGGCAGCGTTCTCCGAGGGCAACGCTGGAGGAGGACCTCGCATCCCACAAGGGCTGGATACCCGCGACCGTTCCCGGCTACGTCCACCAGGACCTGATGCGCGAGGGCGTCATACCGGACCCGTTCGTCGGGCTGGCGGAGCTCGAGGTCCAGTGGGTGGGCGACGCCGACTGGCTGTACAGGTGCACCTTCGAGGTGGACGACGAGCTGCTGCGCATGCCCTACGTGGATCTCTGCTGCGACGGGCTGGACACGTTCGCCACCGTCTGGCTCAACGGGCAGGAGGTGCTCCACAGCGACAACCAGTTCGTGCCCCACAGGGCGGCGGTCCGGGAGATCCTCCGGGCGGGGAGCAACGAGCTGTGGATACTGTTCGAGTCGCCGCTGCGGGCGGGGCGTAGGCTCCAGGAGCAGCACGGCGAGATGAGGGCCTGGAACGGCGATCCCAGCCGCGTGTACGTTCGCAAGGCGGGCTACCACTACGGGTGGGACTGGGGGCCCACGCTGCTGGCGATCGGCCCCTGGCGAGAGATCAGGCTGGAGGGCTACAGCGCCAGGATAGACACCGTGAGGATCCTGCACGAGGTGGCCCCGGACCTGTCCTCGGCGGCGGTCAGGCTGTACCTCGGGCTGGAGGGGGACCTGGAGGGCCGCGAGGTGCTCGTGCGCCTGCTGGATCCCGAGGGGCACCCAGCGCACACCGACCTGATAGTGGCGCGCAACCACATCGAGCACGAGTTCGACCTGCAGTTCCCGCACCTGTGGTGGCCGCGAGGTCATGGCCCACAGCAGCTGTACACCCTGCAGGTGAGCGTGCGCGAGGGCGAGGCCACGCTCGCCAGCCGCACCCTGCGCACGGGCTTCCGCCGCCTGCGGCTCCTGCAGGAGCCGGTGGAGGGGGAGGAGGGCAGCAGCTTCACCTTCGAGATCAACAACGTGCCCCTGTTCTGTGGAGGGTACAACTGGATACCCGCGGACTCCTTCACCACGCGGGTGGACCGCCGGAGGTACGAGCGCTGGCTGAGGTTGGCCGCGGAGGGCAACGCCACCATGCTGCGCGTGTGGGGCGGCGGGATCTACGAGGCCGACGCCTTCTACGAGCTGTGCGATGAGCTGGGCCTGCTCGTCTGGCAGGACTTCATGTTCGCCTGCGGGATGTACCCCGCCCATGAGGAGTTCCTCCAGAGCGTCCGCAGGGAGGCGGAGTCGGCCATCACCCGCCTGCACGCGCACCCCTCCATCGTGATCTGGTGCGGCAACAACGAGGACTACCAGGTGGCCCAGTCCATCGGCGCCTACGACCCCGACATCTCGCCGGAGGAGGCCCAGGGCACCTTCCCCGGCCGCATGATCTACGAGCGCGTGCTCCCCGAGGTGTGCGCCAGGCTGGATCCGAGCCGTCCGTACTGGCCGGGCAGCCCGTACGCGGGCGCGGACCCCAACGACCCCACGCAGGGCGACCGCCACGTGTGGGAGGTGTGGCACGGCCAGCTGGCGCCCTACCAGCGGTATCCCAGCTTCAGGTCGCGCTTCGTGAGCGAGTTCGGGATGCAGGCCCTGCCCTCCCGGCGCACCATCGAGGCTTTCGCCCCTCCTTCCGAGCGCTACCCAGAGAGCCGGACGCTCGACCACCACAACAAAGCCCAGGACGGCCCCAGGAGGATAGCGGTCTACCTCTCGGACAACCTGCGGGCGCCGTGTGGCCTGGCGGAAGCGGTGTACGCCACGCAGCTGGTGCAGGCCGAGGCCCTGGCGGCCGGGATCCGCGGGTGGCGCAGGGAGTGGAGGGGCAGGGGGAGGTACGGCTGCAGCGGCGCGCTCGTCTGGCAGCTCAACGACTGCTGGCCGGTCACGAGCTGGGCGGTGGCGGACTACTACCTCCGGCCCAAGGCTGCCTACTACGTGGTGCGGCGGGAGCTCGCGCCCATCACCATAGGCTACAGCCGGGAGGGCTCCAGGCTGCAGCTGTGGTGCTCCAACCTCACGGGCGAGCCGTTCTCCGGGCAGCTGGAGGTCACCCAGTGGTCCCTGCAGGGGGAGAAGATCCTGCAGACTTCCCTGGAGGTCAACGCCCCCGCGTACGGCAGCGTGGAGCTGGGGGAGGTCCACGTGCACGCCTTCCGCACCACCGTGGTGGGCCTCCGCCTGCTGGCCGGCGGGAGCGTGATCGCCAGGGCGGCCTCATGGCCGGAGCCCCTCAAGTACCTGCACCTGCCCAAGGGCGGGCTGGATGTAGCGGTCGACGGGCAGAGGCTGAGGCTGCGCGCCACAAGGCCCCTCAAGGGCGTGCTCCTCGAGGCGGAGGGGGACGTCACCTGGAGCGACAACGCCCTCGACCTGTTGCCCGGGGACGAGCAGGTGGTGGTCGCCGAGGGCCTCGAGGGCGAGATCCAGGTGCGCTACCTCGGAGATACCTGGGATTGAGTTTGCATGTTATGTCGAGTGTCGCTATAATAATAGCGGATCCCAACTCATTCCCCCCTCCTTGACTCCCGGCTCCCCCAGGCCGGGAGGCCAGCGCCGACGGGTGCCCCCTCCTCACCCGTCGGCGCGGAGGCCCCTCCCAAGGACTCTACCCTACACCTCCCGCCTAAAACAGCGGGAGGAGCAGTCCGCCACTCCTGCTCCTCCATATCTATGAGGGATGTCATATAATTCCGCTGTCCAATCTGAGGTTAGCACAAAGCCCCTGCAGGTACCATAAGCCATTTGGCTTAGTCTGGATATGCAACTTTGCTTAACCCAGCTTGCCTCGGGGCCAGCCGGCATCTATCCTTATATCAGGATGGAAATAAGACGCTACCTACAGCCCGGAGAGAGGATCCAGCTGCTGGCGCACAAGCACGCGCTGTGCCTGGTGCGGGCGCTCGTGCCGCCCATCCTGCTCGTGCTGCTCGCCACCCTCTCATCCTGGGGCTACGATCTGTACCTGGGCAAGGGACAGCTACCCCTGTGGCTGTTGGCGGTGGTCGCGCTGGTGGCGATCGCGTGGGGAGCCTACGTTTGGCTCGACTGGAGCGGCAAGGCGCTGATCGTCACCAACAGCCGCGTGCTGTGGGTGGAGCACGTGCCCGGCTTCAAGGAGAAGCACTGGCAATCCCCGCTCAGGGGGCTGCAGAACGTCAGCGCGAGCAGCAGATGGCTGCAGAGGCTGGTGCGCAGCGGTGATCTCCTGCTGGATACCCGCTCCGAGGGAGCCCTCCAGGTCACGTGGATCACCCGCCCACACCACATAGCCGCGCGCCTGGGTTCGCTCATCCGGGCCGCCGAGAGCACCCCCATCAGCCCCATCAATGCGGGTGGGGAGACCCTGCCCCCGCTGGTGATCCACAGCCACCCGGTGGCGCTGGCCTCCGAGCTGTTGCGCCCCTTGTTGCTGCTGGCGGTCGCGGGGCTCGCCGGCTGGTGGAGCGGCTACCTCGTGGTAGGCATCGCCGGCCTGTGCCTGAGCCTGCTGTGGGCCGGCTGGCTGATAGACTCCTGGAGCAACCATGAGATAACCATCGACGATGAGAAGATAGTCGAGCACAAGGTATCTCCGCTGGGGCTGCGCGAGGAGACCAAGAGCGCCCCCATCAGCAGCCTCCAGGACATGTCGTACGTCATCAAGTCGCCCCTGGCGTACCTCCTGCAGTACGGAGACCTCAGGCTGCAGACCGCTGGGGACACCGAGAACTTCTTCTTCCGCCACGTGCCTTCCCCGCGCAAGCTCTGCGACGAGATCGCGCGCCGCCAACGCGCGCAGCGACGGGTGTCGACGAGCAGCACCACGGTCACGGGCTGACCACGTGGGGTTCTTTGGCGGTGGCGGCGGTTATAAGGTAGCATATAGTGTGAACACATTCCCTCATGGAGAGTGCTGCTAGTGATAGCTCAAGATCTGTCTGCTCGCCCTATGAGCGGCGAGGCCAGGATGCTGGCCGCCTGCAGGCGCCAGCCCACCGACTCCACACCCGTCTGGTTCATGCGGCAGGCAGGCCGATGCCTTGTCGAGTACCGTGAGCTGCGGCGCAAGTACGACATCCTCACGCTCGCCAAGACCCCCGAGCTCTGCGCGCAGGTGACGCTCATGCCCGTGGACGCGCTGGGGGTGGACGCGGCCGTGATGTTCGCCGACATCATGCTGCCGCTGGGGGGCATGGGCGTGGAGTTCTTCATAGAGCCCGAGATCGGGCCCATCATCCCCCACCCGATCCGCACCAGGGCGGATATCGAGGCGATCAGGATCGTGGAGGCCGAGGAGGCCACCCCGTTCGTCTTCGAGGCGATCCGGATGGTGCGGCGGGAGCTCGCGGGCAGGGCCGCGCTGATAGGCTTCGCTGGCTCGCCCTTCACCCTCGCCTGCTACATGATCGAGGGCAGGCCCTCCAGGGACTACGCCCACGCCAAGCGGATGATGTACGGCGAGCCCGAGCTGTGGCACGGCCTCATGGCCAAGGTCACGGAGGTGATAGTCCGCTACCTGCGAGGGCAGGTACAGGCCGGCGCACAGGTCATCCAGCTGTTCGACAGCTGGGTGGGCATCCTGGGCCCCGACGAGTACGCCGAGTACGTGCTGCCCTACTCCAGGCGCATCTTCTCCGAGGTCAAGGCGCTGGGTGTGCCGACGATCCACTTCGGCACAGGCGCTGCCTCCCTGCTGGAGCTCATGGCAGAGGCGGGGCCAGACCTGGTGAGCGTGGACTGGCGGGTCAGGCTGGACGAGGCCTGGGAGCGCATCGGCCACGACAGGGGCATCCAGGGCAACCTCGACCCGGCGGCCATGCTCGCCCCGTGGCACTACGTGGAGAAGAAGGCGCTGGATATCCTGCGCAGGGCGAACGGCCGCCCCGGACACGTGTTCAACCTGGGGCACGGCGTGCTGCCCGACACGGACCCGGGCAAGCTGAGGATGTTGGTGGACCTCGTGCACGAGAGCACGAGCAGATCAAAGGAGGAAGGCGTATGACCATAGAACAACCGGAGACCATAGGTGTGCTGCTCATGAGCTACGGCGCCGCCAGGACGCCGGAGGACGTGCCCGCCTACATGAACCACGTCTACCACGGCAAGGCGCCCCAGGAGCTGATCGAGGAGTTTCAGCGCCGCTACCGGCTGGTGGGCGGATCCCCCCTCATAGAGATCACCCGCCAGCAGGCCGAGGCGCTGCGGGATCTCCTGCAGGCGGAGGCCGGGGAGGGGACGCGCTTCGTGGCCGAGGTGGGCATGAGGCACACTCCCCCGTGGATAGCCGACGGCCTGCGCAGCTTGGTGGAGCAGGGTGCTCGCCGGATAGTGGCGATCATCATGTCCCCCCAGTACTCGCCTATAATCATGGGCGGCTACCACAGGGCGATCGAGGAGGCGCTCAGGGAGCTCCCGAGCTATGTGCAGGTCACGATCGCCGGGCCTTGGCACACCGAGCCCGACTTCATAGAGGCGCTTGCGCAGCGAGTCAGGGAGGCCCTGGAGAGGATTCCCGCCTCAGAGCGCGACACCGTGCCGATAGTGCTCACCGCCCACAGCCTGCCCAAGAGCGTGGTGGACAGGGAGCCCTTCTACATCGACCAGCTCATGGAGACCGCCAGGGCCGTGGCCGACAAGCTCGGCCTGGCGGACGACCGGTGGATGTTCGCCTACCAGAGCGCTGGGCACACCCCCGAGGAGTGGCTCAAGCCGGACCTCAAGGACGTGCTCCCTGGCATCCGCCAGGCGGGCCATGGCAGCGTGCTCGTGGTGCCCGTCCAGTTCCTGGCGGACCACCTCGAGATCCTGTATGACATAGACGTGGCCGCCCGCGAGGAGGCCGAGTCCGAGGGGCTGAAGTTCTATCGCATAGAGGTGTTCAACACCATGCCCCTCTTCATCCGCGCCCTGGCCAACGTAGTGAGGAGGGAGCTGAGAGCCGAAGCCACAGTTGCCTGAGGTTGCAGAGGGGGGCGGAGACCGCCCCCCTGTTTTTGTGCCTACATTCCCTGGGAATGGTAGTGGGGGTGGCTGTGCTGGTGATCCGGCAGGTGCCTGTGGGGATGGATGTGAGGCACCCCCGGGGGAGGCAGCTCCTCCGGGGGATGGAAGTGGTCGGCATCCACGTGCCTAGGGTGGTCGTGCTCTAGCCAGCGATCCACCTGTCCATCCCTGGCCACCAGCAGGCTCTCGCCGTGGTGCCATCTAGCTCTGAACAGGTCGTAGTTGTGCTTGCTCTTGGTCTGGCGCTCCTCCGGCAGGAGGCTGTGCCACTCCCTGTGGGGGTGGAGGTAGATGCGTCGCTCGACCTCCGGCACCACTACGACGCGCAGCCCCGCAGCCTTGAAGAAGAAGCTGTAGTACACGTCCGCCAGGCGGTAGAACCTGAACTTCTCGTTGTCCAGCAGCCCCACCTCCTCCAGTAGCGCGCGCCTGAAGGCGAACAGATACCCCTCCATAGCGTCCGCATCCGGTCCCGGGGTCCGCGCGAACTCCCGGAGGTCCTCCGTCACCAGGCCAAACGGCCCGGCCACCCCAACCGACCTATCGGCCAGGGCCTCCTCCAGCGGGGTCCACACATCGCCCGCGAGCTCCACGGAGGTATCCAGCCAGACTACGTACCGCCCCTCCGAGGCGCGCATCGTGGCGTTGCGGGAGGCGGCGAACCCGATGTTGTGGTCCGCAAAGAGCACCTTGAGGGGGACCCTGACGCCCTCCTCCTCCCAGTAGCCTCGGTGGTACAGCTCGAGCATCAGCCCGAGGGTGTCATCGGTGGAGCCGCTGTCGACCACCACGGCCTCCACGCTCCTGCCATGCAGGTGGCGCGCCAGGCTGCGCAGGCACCTCTCCAGGTCCTCCCTGTTGTTGCGGGCTATGAGGTTCACCGACCACTCGTAGCGGTCGGGCTCGCCCACGCGGCTGGGCACCTCGGCCGAGCTGGTGAACACGTGCGGCAGGCGGTTGATCCTGAGCCTGTAGGCGCGAGTGCCCTCCCGGGTGTCGCGCAGCTCGACCCCGCGCGCCTCCAGGTCGGAGCGCAGCGCGTCTGCCAGGGCGTAGTCCCCCCTCGCCCTGGCCTCCGCACGCAGAGCCAGCAGCTCGCGCACGTCCTGCCGAGGCTCCAGGAGCAACCCAGAATCGGGCTCAGCGAACACGTCGAGCCCGAGCACCTCGTCGAACTCCGCCAGCAGCGCCGCCCTCTCCGCGGGTCCCAGGCCGGAGCGGCGCACCACGTCCCATACCACGGCCACGGCAGCCGGGAGGTTCAGGTCGTCCCTCAGCGAGCGGTCGAAGGCCTCGCGCCAGGGCCGCATGGCCTCCTCATCGGGAGGAGCAACGGCCTCATCCCTGGCTGCCAGGGCGGCCATCCTGAGCCTGCGCAGGGAGGTCTGCGCGCCCGCCAGCGCCCGGAAGGTGAAGTTCAGGCGGGTCCTGTAGTGCGCCGTGGTGAAGAGGTAGCGCAGCGCCAGGGGCTCGAAGCCCCGGGCCACGATGTCGTCCAGGGTGTAGTCGTTGCTCATGGACTTGGACATCTTCAGGCCGTCGGTCAGCAGGTGCTGGGTGTGCACCCAGTGCCTCACCCACCTGTGGCCGACGTACGCCTCGCTCTGCGCCCGCTCGTTCTCGTGATGGGGGAAGATGTTGTCCACCCCACCGGTGTGGATGTCGATCTCGGTGCCGAGGTACTTGATCGCCATGGCGGTGCACTCGATATGCCACCCGGGGAACCCCCTGCCCCAGGGGCTGTCCCAGGCCATCACCCTGCCGGGCTCCGCCTCCTTCCAGAGCGCGAAGTCCAGCGGGCTCCTCTTGTCGGCGGCCGCATCCTCCTGGGAGGAGGTGAGCTCCGGCAGGCTGTTGCCCGAGAGCTGCCCGTACTGCGGCAGGCGCGCCACGTCGAAGTAGACGTTGCCGCCCGCCCGGTAGGCGTATCCCTGGCGCTCCAGCTCGCGCACGATCTCGAGCATCTCTCCCACGTGCTGCGTGGCCCGCGGGAAGACCGAAGCCGGCAGGATGTTCATCCTCGCCTCGTCGCGCATGAAGGCGCGGGTGTAGAACTCCGCGATCTCCCCCGGGGTGCGCCCCACCCTCCTGGCCTCGGCCTCGAGCTTGTCCTCCCCCTGGTCCAGCAGCTCCTGTCGCATGTGCCCTACGTCGGTGATGTTCTTCACGTGGATCACCTCGTAGCCCTCCCGCAGGAGCGCCCGCCTTATCCAGTCCGCGGTACAGAAAGATCGCAGGTTGCCTATGTGGATGTAGCGATAGACGGTGGGGCCACACGTGTACATCCGGATCCTCCCGGGCTCCACCGGCACGACCTCCTCCACACGGCGAGTCAAGGTGTTGTACAGCCTCATGGGCGATGGCTCCTCCTGCTGGTGTCTGGTTCATTTTACCTCGATCTCAGAGAGGCTTCGACCCTTGCTACTGGACGTCGGGGGCCAAGGCCGTTTACCATACAGGCAAACCGCTCTGGAGGTCGGAAGTGAACTGCATATTCATCACGGTGGACAGCCTGAACCGCCACTTCCTACGGGCGTACGGAGGCAAGGTGGAGATGGAGGTGCGCACGCCCAACATAGATCGCCTCGCCGCCCGCGCCGCGGTGTTCGAGCGGCACTTCGCCGGCAGCCTCCCCTGCATGCCCGCGAGAAGGGAGTTCTTCGCCGGCGTGCAGGAGTTCCTGTGGAGGCCCTGGGGGCCGATGGAACCCTTCGACGAGCCCCTGGCGCGCGTGGCCAGGCGAGGAGGGGTCGTGCCCCAGCTGGTGACCGACCACTACCACTACTTCCAGCACGGTAGCCACGGGTACTACGAGGACTACATGGGATACGAGCTGATCCGCGGGCACGAGTACGACGCCTGGCGCACTACGCCCCGCAGACCCGACCCCAACTTCCTCCGCCAGATACTCGCCGACCAGCCGGAGGACACGGGCTTCCTCAACCGCGCGGCCTACGCCCGCAACGTCGCGGGATTCCGCACCGAGGAGGACTTCTTCCCGGCCAAGGTGTTCTCCAGGGCGGCGGAGTGGCTGCGGGAGAACGGCCAGCAGGAGCCCTGGCTGCTGGTGATAGATAGCTTCGACGTGCACGAGCCCTTCCACTGCCCCGAGCCCTACGCCTCGATGTACACCGATGAGGACCCCACGGACCCGGAGCTGATCCTCTGGCCCAGGTACGGCAGGGTCGATGAGGGGAGCAGCCGGCTCACGGACAGGCAGCTGGCTTTCGTGCGCGCCCAATACGCTGGCAAGCTCACCATGGTGGACAGGTGGCTGGGCGTGCTGCTGGACGAGATGGACCGACAGGGGCTGTGGGCGAGCACCCTGCTCATCCTCACCACAGACCACGGGCACTTCCTGGGAGAACATGGGTGGGTCGGCAAGCCCAACGCCCCGATGTACGACGTCCTGGCCCACACCCCGCTGTTCATCTGGCACCCCCACAGCCCCCTCATGGGCGGTAGGGTGAACGCCCTCACCTCCGCGGTGGACCTGTACGCGACGATGCTGGATGCCCTGGGGCTGGAAGTGCCCGGGAGCACGCACAGCCGCAGCCTGATGCCGCTGCTCCTGGGGAGCGCCCGGGAGCACAGGGAGTGGGCGATCTACGGCTACTGGGGCTCGACCGTGAACGTGACCGACGGCCGCTACACCTACCTGCACCCCTGCAGGGAGGACGTGGAGGCGACCTGCTACTCCACGATGATGATCGAGCCCGTAGACTGGTTCGACCCCCCGAGGCCCAAGCTGCACGCCACGGCCGGCAGGTTCCTGCCCTACACCGATTCGCCGGTGTGGCGCTACACCGCCAGATCGACGAGCAGGCACGGCGCCCCCCTCCTGTTCGATATCGAAAGCGATCCGGAGCAGCAGGAGAACCTGGCCGGACAAGGGGCGAGCGAGGAGGCCGCCATGCGCACGCTCCTCATCAACGCCCTGCAGGAGCTCTCGGCGCCTCCCGAGCAGTACGAGCGGCTGGGCATCTTGCTGCCGTAGCCGCGCCCGCTCGCAAGCAGGGTTCTTAAGGGAGGGGCAAGCATGAGCCTCGTACTACCGGGTTTAGCCAAGACGTGGCTACTGGGGCTTACGCGCTACCAGCGCCCGCGAGAATGGGAAGGTATGGAAGTATCTCCGGATGCACAGGCTCTCAGCATAGGGGCGTAGCTGCTGCGCGTACTCGCCCACGTGGTGGATGTCAGAGATCAAGAGGATGCCACCCGGTCGCAACACTCTCCACATCTCGGCCACGGACCTTTCCCTGTCTTGCCTGCCCCTGATGTTATGCACCACGAAGTTCGATACCACGGCATCGAACGTACCGTCTGGAAATGGTAGGCTACGGGCATCACCCTCCACCACCCTTAGATGTACGCCCTCCTCACGGGCATTTCTCTCCAGTCCGGCTCTGCCGTTGCCGCCCAGATCCCAGGCCGACCACATATCGAGAGCCACGACATCAGCCCCGAGCCTGGCCGCGGCCACGGCCAGCAGCCCCAGCCCCGTACCCACGTCCAACACCTTGTCGCCAGCTCTCACTTCGGCCAACCGCAGCAATGTGTAACGATGGCGCAGCTTGATGCATCCCGAGTAGAGCAGCATCCAGCCACCCACTAGCAAGAAGGATAGTGGCCATAGCAGCTCCCACGGGTTGAAATATGCAGGGGCACTCACCCAGAAGTAGGCAGCAACACCCAGCAGCAAGGTCCCCACGGCCAAGATGGAGGCCACGACGTAGGGAGCATCCAGACCATATCTTAGAGAGAACCAGGGGGCGCCCCTCATGTTGATGATTATAGCCTTCAGTGCGACAAAGACACAAACCCTCTCACCTTGGAAAACTTGTCGCAGCAACGCGCCCCACAAAGCTAATCTGGACCTTTCAGAGGCTTGTTAGTATCATCTATGCATATAGGTAGTAAAGAGAGGCGAAGGAAGATGGCCAACCTGCTGGACAAGTTCATAGGTTGCATCGCCGGCTCCTGGGTAGGTTCTGCCCTGGGGGCGCCCGTGGAGGGGTGGTCGTACGAGGAGATCGAGCGACGCTACGGCACGCTCGACCGCATGCTCCCGTACAAGCACAACATCACCCACACCGACTGGGAGCGCCCTCCAGGCACCACCGAGGACGGCATAGAGCGGCAGAAGCTGATCGCCACGGCGATCATCGACAAGCAGGATCGCATCGACTGCTACGATCTGGTGAACACCTGGCTGCGCGACCTCGACCCCGCCAAGATGCTGTTCAAGATGGAGAAGTTCGATATCTCCCTCCTCGAGTGGGCCAGGGCGGGCGTCGAGCCCGCGGAGCTCGGCAGGCTGGTGCCGTTCGGAGAGCTGGTGACCGTGGCCAGGTCCTCCCACCCCATAGGGCTGATCAACGCGGGTGATCCCGAGTCGGCCGCCAGGGACACCTTCGAGGTCGGCCGGGTCTACGCCCCCGACGGCAGCGCTGCCCTGAGGTGGGGGGCGCTGTACAACGCCGCCGTCGCGGAGGCCTGCAGGGAGGAGGCCACCGTGGAGTCGGTGCTCGAGGTGGCCCAGAGGTACGCACTCTACCGGGACTCGCGGGGGCTGAGGTCGATGTACGACTACATAGGGCAACAGCTGGAGTGGGCGCTGGAGCTGGGCACGACGCACAGGGAGCCCCAAGCCCTGAGAGAGGCGTTCTACCGGCATTACTACGGCGGGGAGCACATTCCCTACGGCGCCTCCTACGCCAGCGAGGTGGTCACGAAGGGGCTAGCTATATTCGCGGCCACGCACGGCGATCCTCGGAAGGCCATCCTGTGCGCGGTCAACTTCGGACGGGACACCGACTGCCTGGCGGCCATCGCCGGCGGCCTGGCGGGCGCCCTCCGGGGCGCCGGGGAGATCCCCCAGGAGTGGATCTCGCAGGTCGACGAGGCCACCCGTCAGGACCCCTACACCAACAACCGCAGGACGATCCGGGAGACGGCCGAGGGGCTGCACGCCGCCTTCGTGGTCAGGCTCAGGCGGCTGAGGCGATACCTAGACGAGATGGAGGATAGGTAGATGCGGGTGTCAACGACCTCGGCCGGCAAGGTAGTGCTGGTCAGGTTCGATCCCGACGAGGACCTGCTGGTGGGGCTGCGCGGCGCCGTTGAGGCGTCGGGGCTGCGGCACGCCGCCGTAGTGGGTGGCGTGGGATCCCTCCGCCGCTTCCGGGCCCACGTGGTGGGCAGGCCGGAGCTGCCCACGGTGGACAGGTTCTTCCAGGGCGAGGGTCCCTACGACATCCTAGCCGTCACCGGGCTCGTGATAGCAGGCAGGGTGCACGCCCACATCACGGTGGCCAACACCGAGCGGACGCTGGGCGGGCACCTGGAGGAGGGGTGCCGGGTGCTGACCTTCGCGGTGGTGACCCTGCTCGAGCTGCCCGAGGCCGAGATCGCCGGATGGGACGGCGTGGGCCCGCTGCGCTAGATCTCCTCGGACAGGAGGGACAGGCCCCGCAGCATGGGCGACATCAGCCCTTTGTGGGCCACGAGCACCTTGAACCCGCCCAGGCCATCCGGCCTGACGAGCTCCTCCACCTGCGCCCTGGCTTGCTCGAACTCTCGCGCGCTCTTCGCCCTGCGCAGGGCCCACTCCACGGCCTCCCCGATCCCCAGCGCCGCCAGGAAGTAGCCCTGCGTGGTGTACCCCGTGACCTCGCCCCCGGCCTCGCGCACCGCCTCCGCCAGCGCGCTGAAGTTGACGTGGGCGGTGATGTCCTGCTCTCCCACGCGCCGCAGGGGATCGCGGTTCCGGGTGTGGCGGTAGTAGCAGGCCAGGGTGCCTTCCGGATGGTCGGGGCCGTGCACCTCCTCCGCCCTACCACCGTAGTCGATCGTGAGGAAGAACCCCCGCCTCAGGGATCGCACGACCCTCCTCGCCCAATCGATCGCGCGCAGGTTGACCTCCGCCTGCTGCCCGGGCCGCAGCGCCCTCCCCCAACGCTCGACGTAGGCCTCCAGGCGCCTATCGGACGGCTCCCCCGGCGCCAGGCCGAGCGCCAGCCCATCATCCACCACCCACAGCTCATCGATCCCCGCACCCGTCATCCTGATGCGGTGGAACGGCAGGGCGTCGGCGAGCTCGTTGGACAGGCACACGCCGATGACGCTGTCCTCCTCGAGGTCTGCGTCGTCGACCCAGCTCACCGGCAGCCTCCATAGGTGCTCCCGCTGCCGCTCCCTGGCGGCTGGCGACACCTCCACGATGAGGTAGCGGACGGCACGGTAGAACTCGGGGTGGGCGGCGCCCGCCCACCCAAGCAGGTCGGCCGCGAGCAGGCCCTTGCCCGCGCCGTGCTCCACGACGTGGAAGGGGTCCGGGCGGCCCAGCAGCTCCCACATCTCCACCACCTGCCTCCCGAGGGTGGCCCCGAACAGGGGGGAGACGTCGGTGCTGGTGTAGTAGTCGCCCTCCGGGCCTATCCTCGGCCCTCCCGCCGAGTAGTAGCCGTGGGCTGGATGGTACAGCGCCAGCTCCATAAAGCGCTCGAAGGTGATCCTGCCGCGCTCGGCTATCTCGCGCCTTATGATCCCCAGCAGCTGGGGGTTACCCTCCGGCTCCCGCGCCCCTGAGCTCATCGGCCAGCGCCTCCTTGAGCTTGTGGTAGCTCTCCTCCAGCCTCTCGGGGATCACCTTCACGTCCGCCAGGGACGGCATGAAGTTGACGTCGCCCACCCACCGAGGCACGACGTGGATGTGCAGGTGATCGGGCACCCCCGCGCCGGCGCACCTGCCCAGGTTCATCCCGATGTTGAACCCCTGGGCCCCAAATCCCCTCTCCAGCGCCCCGACGCACAGCTGCACCAGCCTCATCATCTCCAGCATGGTCTGGGGCGGGAGGTCGGCCATCCGACCGATGTGCTCGTACGGCACGACCATGACGTGGCCCGGGTTGTAAGGGAAGCGGTTGAGGATGATGTACGCCCTGTCTCCCCTGTGGAGCAGCAGGTTCCCCTCGTCGCGCTCCTCCTGGGGGAACCTACAGAAGATGCACCCGTCGCTGCTCGCGTTGCCCGTGACGTACTCGGATCGCCATCCACTCCAGAGTCTCTGCATGTCCATCTCCCTATGCGTTATCTCGCCGCATCGTTATACTGAGTTAGAAGATCTGCAATCTACTGTAGCACACGCGCTCGAGGGGGTGAGATGAGGTACCTGGTGACCGGCGCCACCGGGTTCATAGGGTCGAAGCTGGCCTGGGAGCTGCTGCAGCGCGGCCACGAGGTGGTGGCGCTGGTGCGCGATCTCAGGAGGAGCGGTGCCCTGCGGGAGCTGGGGGCCGAGGTGAGGCAAGGAGACATCACCGACAGATCCGCGGTGGTGGCGGCCATGCAGGGCGTGGACGGCGTGTTCCACGTGGCCGCGCGCTATAAGATAGGGGATCGCGACAAGCAGGCCCTCTACAGGACCAACGTCGAGGGCACTCGCCAGGTGCTGGAGGCCATGGCCGAGCTCGGGATACCTCGCGGGGTGTACACCAGCAGCATAGCGGTCTTCTCGGACACCAAGGGGCGCGTACCGGACGAGTCCTACAGGCACGAGGGGCCGTTCCTTAACGAGTACGAGCGCACCAAGTGGATGGCGCACTACGAGGTGGCGCTGCCGATGATCGCCCGGGGGCTGCCGCTGGTGATCGTCATGCCCGGAGTCGTCTACGGTCCGGGGGACACCAGCCTCGCGCACACCCTCCTGCGGCTGTACCTGCGAGGCGTGTTGCTGGCCGTGCCCGGAGGCGTGACCTACTCCTGGACCTACGTCGACGACGTGGTCGAGGGCCACATCTCGGCCATGGAGCGAGGCAGGGAGGGGGAGAGCTACATCCTGGCCGGCCCCGGGGCCTCGCTGCGGGAGGTGCTGCAGGTGGCCTCCGAGCTCACCGGCGTGCCGGCACCCAAGCTGGAGGTGCCCCCGAGGCTCATCTCGATGGCCTCCGTCCTCGCCTCGGGCCTGGAGCGGGTGGTGCCGCTGCCGCCGCTGCTGGCCTCCGAGACACTGCGGACCATCGCAGGCACCACCTACCTGGGGAACAGCGCGAAGGCCGGGCGGGAGCTCGGGTTCTCTCCCCGCGACCTCCGGGAGGGCCTGGAGCCCACCCTGCAGTACGAGAAATCAAGGCTTTGATGCATCTAATCTAAACCTTTTATCGTAAACTATAGTATAATCGGTCATCGATCATGGGAGGGGATGTATGGCCGCGCCCTGGATAATACGCTCCAAGCTTAGCGCGCCGGCTCAGAAGTCGGGCATCATCTATCGCAGGGCGCTCGTGGCTTGGTTTGCGCGCATGCAAAGGCACAAGCTCAGCCTGCTGACCGCACCGCCGGGCTACGGCAAGACCACCACTCTGTCCCTCTTCGCCCAGCGGCACCCGAGGACCGTGTGGTACACGCTCTCCAGCGCCGACGAGGATCCCAGCGTGTTCCTGCAGCACCTGGTGGCGGCCATTGGCACCTGCTGTGTTCTCGGGGAGGGCGAGGATCCATCGGCGTGGCTGCAGGGCGCGGACCTCGACAGGGCCCTGCTCGGCATCATCCACGCCATGCAGAGCTCGGCGGGCTTCGCCTTAGTGCTGGACGACTTCGATTGCGTCCGTGACCAGAGAGAGGTGCTGCGCCTGCTGGACTCCCTCATCACCTACTCCCCCCAGCAGGTGATCTTCGCCCTGGCCTCGAGGACGCGCGTCCACCTGCCCTGCATCCCCAAGCTCAGGGCTAGCGGCAGGCTGCTCCGGCTGGACTCCGAGATCTTCAGGTTCTCGCGGGAGGACGTGGCGCAGCTACTTAGGGCCGAGGGCGTGCACCTGGGCACGGGCGACCTCGAGACGGTGTATGAGCTGACCGAGGGCTGGCCCCTGGGGGTTCGGATAGTGGCCCAGTACCTGGCCTCTGGGGCCACCCTGAGCGACCTGCGCGCCAAGCTTGCCTACCGGGGCAGCGAGCTGTACGAGTACCTCGCGCAGGAGGTGATAAGCAAGCAGCCCTCCGAGGTCGTGAGCTTCATGCTAGCATCCAGCCCGCTGCCGACGCTGGAGCCTGCACTGCTGGACAAGGTGCTCGGGCGCAACGACAGCCAGCAGATGCTGGAGGACCTGGAGGAGCGCGGGCTGTTCGTCTCCAGGCTGGGGGAGGACAAGCTCAGGTATCACCCGCTGGTGAGGGACTACCTCCTGAGGCAGGCGCGTGCCGCCGGGGCACGCGTGGCGGAGGTGGCGCGCCGGGCTGCCAGGTACTACGATACCAAGGGCGAGCCGGAGCACGCCCTGGAGCTCTGGCTGCTGGGCGAGGACTACGACGAGATCTACAGCATGCTCGCCAGATGGGCGCCGCGCTGGCTGCGCGAGGGGCATTACTCGCGCCTATTACGCGCGATCGAGAGCATCCCCGCCCCCAGGCTGGAGGATTACCCCGAGCTGACCTACTACAAAGCCAGGGCGCTGCAGGCCATGGGCAAGCTGCACACCGCCTTCGAGCTGTACGGCGAGGCCGCCAGGCGGTTCGAGGAGGAGGGAGACGGCAACTGGTTGTCCAGGGCGCTGCTGGGGAGGGCCAGCATCTACCGTGAGAAGGGACAGATCTCGCGCGCAGGCGACACCTACTTCCGCGTGCTCTCCCTGCTCGAGCCCGAGGACATCTCCACCAGGGCGGAGGTCGTCATGATGCTGGGGATCAGCGACGCCGCCTCGGGGCTGCTGGGCAGCGCCGAGCGGCGGCTGCGCGACGCCCTCGAGCTGTACGAGCTGGGGGAGGACGCGGACGGCCAGTTCCACGTCTGGAACAACCTCGCGCAGGTGGTGTACCTGCGGCGAGGCGACTTCCCAAGAGCTCTCGAGGCCGCCTCGAAGGCCCGCCAGATAGCCACAGAGCTGGGCGCGGACGCCTACATGGCCGGTGCCGACGCCACCCTCGCCACGGTGCTCTACATGCAGGGGGACTACGCGCGCGCCAGGCAGCTTGCGGACGCCAACTACAACCTTGCGAGCCGCTTGGGCAACCAGGCCGAGGCGATCGACGCCCTGGTCGTGAGAGCCCATACCCTGCGGTACGGCAGCGACCGGGACAAGCGCGCGGCGAAGGAGCTCTACGGCGACGTGCTCAACAGGATGTCGATCCTGGAGACCAACCGGCACCTGGCGGTGGAGTCCCTGCTAGGGCTCAGCTCCCTCCATCGCCTGCTCGGAGACCCCAAGGGCGCCGAGGGCTACGCCCAGCAGGCGGCGACGACCGCCGAGCGCATAGGTCACGAGTGGTTCCGGCAGGTGTGCCAGCTGGAGCTGGCGGCCATCACGGCGATGATGGGCCATCGGCAGGAGGCGACCTCCAAGGCCTCGGCCTGCCTGGAGTGGTTCCGGTCCTGCGGAGATAGATACCATCAGGCACACAGCCTGCTGTTGCTGGCCTATCTGGAGGGTGAGGTAGAGCCCATGCTGAAGGTCGTGGAGGAGGGCGGGTACTGGGCACTGCTCTCCCGTGAGAGGTACTTCGCCCTGCCGCTCCTGGTCAGCGCCCTGGGCAACGCGGGCACGGCCGAGGCGGCCAGGCGCGCCCTGCTGGCCATGGGGAGCGAGGTCCTGGGGGATGCCCACAACTGGTTGCTGGGCGACGCCGCCGACGAATCCCAGCAGGGGGGCATGCTCCTGGGCTCGTTGATCGACGACGCCGCGAAGTCGGCCACCTCGGCCTCCAAGCTACGCTCCCTGGCTGAGGAGGCCCTGCGACACATGATATCTCGCCCCCCCTACACCCTGTACATCCAGATGCTGGGAGGCTTCAGGGTGCTCCGAGGGGATGAGGTCGTGGGCGAGAGGGAGTGGCGAAGCACCAAGACTAGGATCCTGCTGCAGTTCCTGGCCTCCCACAGGGGGCAGATGTTCCCCAAGGACAGGCTGCTGGAGCTGCTGTGGCCCGAGATGGAGCCCGCAGCGGCCGACAACAACTTCAGGTTCAGCCTGAGCATCCTGACCAAGGTGCTGGAGCCCCAGAGGCCGAAGGGCGCTCCCCCGTACTACATCGTGCGCAGAAACGACGCCTATGGGCTGGACATGTCGGCCGACGTGGTGGTGGACACCGAGGAGTTCGAGGAGCTGGTGCGGCAGGGCAAGGCGGCCTACCGTCGAGGGCTGCCCGGCAGGGACGAGGCGATCGAGCTGCTGCGCAAGGCCATAGATCTCTACAAAGGCGACTACCTGCCGGAGAGCCTGTACGACGACTGGACCTCGCTGGAGCGAGAGAGGCTGAGGGAGCTGTTCTTCGACGCCTCCACCCACCTCTGCTTGCTGCTGCTGCAGAACGGGGAGTACGACGAGGTGATCAAGCTCGCCTGGCGCACGGTGGAGATGGATCCCTGCCGGGAGGAGTCCTACCGGCTGCTGATCAGGGCCTACGCCGAGAAGGGCGACAGGATAGCCGCCATCCGCGCCTACAAGCTGTGCGCCTCCAACCTCCAGCGGGAGCTGGGGGTGGAACCCATGCCCGAGACGCAGGAGATGTACAACCGCCTCCGGCAGATCGGCTACTGACGGCGCTACCAGCGGGAGCGCATCATCTCACCGTCGTCGTAGATCCCCAGCAGGTACAGCACCCAGCACACCACCATCACCACCAACCACGCGGGCGAGAGCATGAGCCAGCACAACCAGTACTGCAGACGCCTCCGGGACATACGCCGCCTCCACGGGGGATTCAAAAGCTCGCTGGCTAATTAACTCCCCCGGGAGTCGGAAGGTTTCATCTGAGCTAGACGTGCTGCACCTTCGATACCTGGCCGCTCCGGATGGCCTCGTAGGCGGCGTGCACCACCTCCACCGCTCGCAGGCCGTCCTCCCCGCTGGCCAGCGGTGGACGCCCCTCCCTGATGGCGGCGAGGAAGTCCTCGATCATCAGGGCGTCCCCGTCCTCCCCCCAGGGCAGCTCGGCGGCGCGCACCCGGGAGTTGCTGTAGAACTTGCTGTGCTGAGCCGTGTAGTTGAAGTCGGCGATGCCCTCCGTGCCGACCACCTGCAGGGTGACGTCCCCCCAAGTGGGGAAAGCCTTGTTGGGCCTGGACCAGCTGGGGTCGAGGCTCACCACCACCCCACCTTCCAGGCGCATCACCAGCAGGCCGCAGTCCTCCACGCCCAGGTCCTCGTAGAAGCGGGTATCCGCCTCGGCGTACACGGACTCGAACTCGCGCCCCGTCACGAAGCGCACCAGGTCCACGACGTGCACGGTGTGGTCCGTGACGGCCCCGCCCCCCGAGAGCTCGGGCCGCACGAACCAGCCCCCGGGCATCGTGCCGCGGTTGGTGCCCCTGATGGACACCAGCTCGCCCAGCTTGCCCCCCTCCAGGGCAGCCCTCAGCTCAAAGGAGGCCGTGGCGTGGCGGACCGGGAAGGCCGTCCCCAGCAGCACGCCGGCCCTGCGGCAGGAGTCGACCATCTCGCGAGCGTCCCCCGGAGAGGTGGCCAGCGGCTTCTCGCACAGCACGTGCACCCCGGCGGAGGCAGCCGCCAGGGCGAGCTCCCTGTGCCGGGAGTTCTCCGCACAGATCACCACCCCATCGCAGGCCCCCAGCGCCCTCTCCAGGTCGGGCTCGTACCGCGTGTGGTACTCCGCGGCCTTGGCCTGGCCTCGCGCCGGGTCGTCGTCCCACAGGCACACCAGCTCGGCGTCCTCGCGACCACCCAGCACCCGGGCGTAGGAGTCGGCGTGCAGGTGGGCCGCGGACAATATGGCTACTCTTATCTTGGCGTTAGCGCTCACCTCAAGACCTCCTCACAGCGTTACTGGCACATCCCTCTGTGCCGATTCCAGGGCGGCTAGCCCGACCCTCAGGGAAGCCAGGGCATCCTGGCCGCTGCACCTGGGCTCGGGCCCACCAAGCAGCCAGCGCACCCAGGCGTGGTCCTGCTCCTCGTAGGGACCCCTGCGAGCGGGCATCCTCACAGGCACCTCCACCGCCGGGCGCTCCCCCTCGGGCCGCTTGAGCCGCAGCTCAAGCGGCCTGGTGGACGCGCTGTCGGTCGTCAGCAAAGCCTCGCTCCCGGCCACCTCCAGGGAGGTGGCGAAGCCCATGTGGGCCCAGCTACCCTCCACGTAGCAGATCGCGCCGCTCTCGTGCCGCAGCGAGACCATCCCCACCATGCGCTCGGGGCTGTCGCTGGTCAGCTGGGCGTAGACCCTTCTGACCGGGCCGAAGGTCCACAGCAGCCAGTCGATGTCGTGGATGGACATGTCGAGGATGACCCCCCCGCTGAGGCCGTAATCGGCGTACCAGTTGCGAGTGCCCCTGGGAAAGGCGTTCACCCGGATGGTCCTCACCGTACCAACGGTGCCCAAGGCCCCCTGCTGGACCAACTCCCTTGCCTGGTAGTACTCCGGGAACCAGCGCACGACGTGGCCCACACCAAGCTTGACACCCGCCTTGGTGACGGCGTCCACCATCGCCTCGCCGTCCTCCAGGGTGCGGGCGAGTGGCTTCTCGCAGAAGACGTGCAGCCCTGCCGAGGCCGCCAGCTCCACGTACTCCCTGTGGTACGGCGTAGGGGTAGCCACGACCACGGCCTCCAGGTCATCCCTCTGCAGCAGCCCACGCGGGGACTCCTCCACCTGCGCCCCCACGCTCTCGGCGAGCGCCCTGGCCCTCTCCGGGCTGGTGGAGGCCACCGCGACTATCTGCGCATCCGGCTCCTGCGAGAGGATGCGCGCGTGGTAGTTGGCCATGGTGCCAGCACCTATGATGCCTATCCTGATCACTTCTCCCTCCCTATGCAGCGGTATGTGCTCATTATAGGGCTAGTCGCCGCAGGGTACCAAGTCACGCGAGGGCGCACACCACGGCGTTGTGGAAGCGCCGGCGCAGGGAGACGATCCCTGGGCGCAGCGTGGCGTGCACCCTGTTGGTGAGCAGCACCACCTTCAGCCGGTACTCGGGATCCACCCACAGGCTGGTGCCCGTGTAGCCAGTGTGCCCGAAGGCCCGTGGCGAGGTCAGCTGCCCGCTGTTGTCGTAAGGGTCCCCCTTCAGCACCCAGCCCAGCCCCCTGTGCCCCCCAAGCCCCGTGGTGTAGTCCCGCAGGGCCGCGGCCACCAACGGCTTGGGGAAGAACCCTCCCTCGGTCCAGGGCAGCCAGCAGGCGTCCAGGTAACGCGCCAGGTCCTGGGCGGTCGAGAAGAGCCCCGCGTGCCCGCTCACCCCGCCCAGCGCCCAGGCGTTGTCGTCGTTCACCTGCCCGCGCTGGTAGCCCCCAAGGTAATCCCTGTACTCGCACGCCGCGATCCTGTCCCGGAGCTCCGGCGGCGGCGAGAACATGGTATCCCTCATGCCCAGGGGCTCGTAGAGGCGGACGCGGGTCCATTCCCCCAGATCCTGGCCGGTCACCCTGCGCACCCATTCCCCGAGCAGGATGTATCCCAGGTCGCTGTAGATCACCTTGGCGCCGGGCGGGTGCACCAACGGGGTGGCGAGCACCTGCTGGAGGATCTCCCGGGGAGACCAACCGTGCTCGTACAGCTTGACGTGGGCCGGCAGCCCAGAGGTGTGCGTCAGCAGGTGCAGGAGCGTTATCCTCCCCTTGCGGGGGTCGCCGGCCCACTCCTCGAACACCTCCGCCGCGGGAGCCTGCAGGTCGGCCACGCCCTCGCCGACCAGCAGGAGCATGGCCGGCAGGGTGGCCACCACCTTGGTGAGGGACGCCAGGTCGAAGATCGTGTCCGCGCGCATCGGCACGCGCTCGTGTGGCAGGTCGACCGCATGGCCCACGACGTGCGGCTCCAGCCAGCCCCGGTCCACCCCCACCAGCGCCACGGCTCCCGGGATCAGCCCGGCCGCCACGGCCTCGTCCAGGATGTCGTAGGCCCTCTCGATGCCGCTCCTGACCAACCCTGGGTTCACCTCCCGCGCCCCCCGCGCTCGAGGCCGTGCCCGCGGGGGTACAGGCCGGGCAAGCTAACCGGCAGCCTGCCCCTGGGCTCCACCTCCCCGAACATCACCCGCACGGCCGCCTCCACCGCGCCGGGCGTGTACTCGTAGGTGGCCAGGTAGGTCCCCAGGGCGGGGAACGCCAGCAGGTCGTAGGGGTTGCGGACGGCGATGCCTATCACCCTTACCTGCGCCTCCAGCAGCCCCCTCATGAGCGCCGCCTGGTCGGGGTAGAGGTGGGCGTTGAGCGTGGCGTAGATCACCAGGTCCGCGCCCTCCACCTGCCGCAGGACGGCCGCGCGCGTCTCTGCGTCGTGGGCGGCGGGCACGGGCACGCCCTCCACCGAGACTCCCCTCCTGGCCACCGCGGCCGCCGCGAAGCCCTGGGGGAACCTGTTGTCCTCAGCCCAGGTGACCTCCTCCCTGGCGGGGTACAGCACGGCCACCCTCTCGAGAGCGGAGGCATCCAGGGGCAGCAGCCCCCAGTCGTCCCTGACCAGCGTCACGCTAGCCTCGTAGACCCGCTGCGCGAGGCGAGCGTGCTCCTCACCTCCCACCCAGTCCGGGACGCCGTCCTCCAGGGCCTCCCGCCACGAGAGGCGCTCCTTGAGGCGCATCACCCTGTCGGCGGCATCCCGCAGCCTGTCCTCGGAGAGCGCGCCCTCCCGCAGCGCAGCGTACAGGGCGCGCACCGCGCCCACCTGCCTGTCGTGCCGGTGGGAGATGAGCGCCACGTCGGCCCCGGAGGCGATCGCCAGGACGGCCGCCCTCTCCGTGCCTATGGTCTCCGACACGGCCCTCATCTCCAGGCAGTCGGTGATCACCAGCCCACCGAAGCCCAGCGCCCCCCGCAGGAGGCCATCTATGACCTCGGGCGACACCGTGGAGGGCGCCTCGTTCGCCATGATCGCCGGCAGGTGCAGGTGTGCCACCATGATCGAGTCCGTACCGGCCTCTATGCCCCTCCTGAACGGGGGCAGCTCCACGCTCTCCAGCCTGGCCCTGTCGTGGGGCACCACGGGCAGCGCCAGGTGCGAGTCCACCGCGGTGTCCCCGTGCCCTGGGAAGTGCTTGAGGCAGGAGATCACGCCCGCCTCCGCGTAGCCCTCAACCGCGGCCGCGACCATGTCGCCCACGGCCTGTGGGTCCTCCCCAAAGGACCTCACACCTATGACGGGGTTGGCCGGGTTGTTGTTGACGTCCGCCACGGGCGCCAGGTTCATGTTGATGCCGAGCGCGCGCAGCTCCCTGCCAGTGGCGAGCGCCACCTGCCGGGCGCACTCGGGATCCCCAGCGGCCCCGAGCGCCATG